>Ga0228623_1000095_pt1 | contig 52367 bp, 41 predicted proteins | sample 28DmetaG_FD_182856 | JGI IMG/M metagenome (GOLD analysis project Ga0228623, IMG submission 182856) | Seawater microbial communities from Monterey Bay, California, United States - 28D | ecosystem: Environmental > Aquatic > Marine > Coastal | place: USA: California | collected 2016-10-04 | reverse complement strand
AGAAACTTGCTTTAAAAAGAAGTTTTGAAAGACTCCTAGAAAACACATCAATACTGAACCTAAGAATTCCTCTCAACAGAGGCTCTTTTCTATGCGTGCTTTATGAAAAACAGGGGTAATCTAAGTAATAAACATTGAAGAATACAAATAAAAAGTTATAATAAAGACTTACTATTATTAAGAATAAATAATAGTAAGTCTTTTTGAAAACCAAGAAGGTAAAATAAATGCAAAAACAAATATTTCTTATAAGTCTCATTTTTCCAGTCATTACATCATGTATAATGACAAAAACATATACCCGTACACAAACTCCCTATAACCAAGTAGTGAGCGAAATAACTGGTCCATTTCACAGACAAAGATCAACTATAAATGGTATATGTGAAGGGATAAGATATGCTTACCGGTATGGTTATGGAAGTTTAGGTGAGAATAAATATGTAAAAATTAATAAGGGAAATCACTATAAGTGCATAAAGGATATATCAGAAGTAGTTCAAAGAGCAAATGCGAGCGTTTCATACTCAAGAGGACATATCTTTGAACTTCCTTTTCGCCATTGTACAGCAAAGGGAATAGAAGATAAAATGATCCGATCCATCTCGCATTACCTTTATGAACAAAATAATGAAAAAGGATTCTATCAAAAAGAGTTGCGAGACATTGTGAGAGAATACAATAATACATTCTTAATCTGTTACAATGACTTTCTCTATAAACCAAAAAATACGCAATACATTGAATTAAGAAATTATTTCAAAAGTTTAAAAAAAAGACTATAAACTTACGAGGCTGTCCCAAAAATACAGAAAGCTAAAGCATTCTGTTAAATATATATTTTTTAACGGCTAGCTTTAGCTAGCTCGCTATTAAAAAAAGTAGCAAATCTAATTGATTTACTACTTTTTGGGACAATCTCCTTACTTTATAGTCTTTTTAATTGACTAAATATATACAATGCGTATTATATTTTAATATGTGTAACATAATTACATGTATCAAAATAATATTTAACAAAATTTTTAGGAGCATAACATGGGAAAAAGAAAACAAAAAGGTGGATATATACCAAATATTAAAGGTACTACCGAACAAAAATCAAATAAAAAAAACAAACCACAACAAAAAGCAGAAAAGACTAAAAACTCTCCAAAAAAACAACGAAAACCTGGAGGGCGGAATAAGAAAGACAAAGTAGCAATAGGATAAATTATATCATTATCATTTTGACTTTTTATAAAAACATTTAAAATGGAATAAAGTAACTCTTTATTCCATTTTTTTATGCAAAAAAATCTCTTTACAGAAGAATACAACAAATTAAACGAAGCTCAAAAACAAGCCGTAGAAAGTATAAACGGACCCGTTATGGTAGTGGCATGACCAGGAACAGGAAAAACACAAATAATAGGACTCAGAACCGCTAATATTATTCTCAAATCTTGAGTAAATCCAGATAATATTCTCATTACCACTTTTACTGAAGCATGAGTGATAGCTATTAGGAAAAGACTCCTCCAATTCATATGAAACGAAGCCTATAAAGTATGAGTTTCTACTATACATTCTTTCGCTCAAGAAGTAATCAAAACCTTTCCAGAAAAATTTATCGAATATAAGGCAGGTATAGCGATAGACTGAGTTGAGTCTCTAGAAATAACAAAACATGTTCTTACAAAGGAAATAGAAAATAAAACAGTAGAGAATCTTACCAATGACTTTGACCCTTACCTCTATCTAAGAGACATATCTTCACGTATAGGGTCTCTCAAACAGGAAGGAGTTACTCTAGAAAAACTAGAAGCTATCACAAGACATCAAGAAGAGCAATACAAAGAGGAACTCGCTGAAATAAAGCCAGAACTAAAAAAATATAATACTACAAAAGAAAAACAGGAAAAACATATAAAAAAATTAGAGGAATTAAAAATACTATTTGCAGAATATAACCTCTATTTAAGAAAGACTTGAAAATATGATTTCAATGACATGATAAACTTCGTATTAGAAAAGTTTAGAAAGGATAAAGAACTCGTTCAACATTATGCGGAAAAATATCAATATATCATGCTAGATGAGTATCAAGATACCAACAATGCTCAAAATGAGATAATAAATCAAATACTCTCTGTCAGTACCCCACCCCAACCCTCCCCTTATCAAGGGGAGGGGGAAGATGGTCCAAATATAATGGTAGTTGGGGATGATGACCAATCTATATACCGTTTTCAAGGAGCAAACATAGAAAACATGCTTGATTTCTCTACTGATTACCCAGGAACAAAGTTTGTAGTACTCCAAGATAATTATCGCTCAAACCAAGAAATTCTTGATCTCTCTACCAAGCTCATAGAAAATAATTCTGAGAGAATCGTAAATAAAATACCAAACTTAGAAAAAAAACTCATAAGTGCTAAAATCTCCCATTCGTATGAAGGGGAGTACCCAAAGGGGGAGGGGTTATGAAAACCAAAACTTTTAAAGGCAAACAGTGATAAAGAGGAAAAAACTTTTATATTAAATACTATAAAAGAAAAGATAAGTATATGAAAACCCCTCAACGAAATAGCAATCATTGTAAGAAATAATAGGGAAGTTGAAGAATATACTTCTCTCTTAAATCAAAGCCAAATAGAAACAGAATCAAAACTAAAAAATGATATACTAAAATCAAATTACATAAATTTCATTATTAATTATCTCAAGGTAATCAAAGACCCATATATAAATGAAAGTATGTTCGTAGATATACTCAGAAGCCAAATAGTAGGACTTAATAGCATAGATATACTGAAAATAAACAGAGCTCTTTATAGAGAAAACTACAGCAGGAAATTCAAGATAAAACTTATTGATTTTTTAAGTGATGAAGATAAGTTAATAGAAACCTGAGTAGTTGAAAAAGAGAGTTTGATAGCATTTAGAGAAAACCTTTTTTCACTTTGATCTGATTTAGTAGAATTAAATATTATAGAATTTTTTAATGAATTCTTGAAAAAAACATGAATTCTCTCATACATAGAAAGTAAGAGTTTCGATGATATAGAAGACCTCTATACTTTTTTCAATAAAATAAAAAACTGGGCCAGCAATAACCATAATTTTAATCTCGACACACTCTTTACCAAACTAGATCTCCACAAAGAATATAATTACGCCATACCAAGGCAAATACTTTGAAAACAAAATTCAGGAGTCCAGGTACTCACAGCCCACTCATCAAAGTGACTCGAGTATGAAACGGTTTTTATACCATGACTCTATCATTGAAACTGGGAAAATAAAAGGATCATAGATAAACTCAAGCTTCCACCACTATCAGGGGATTGAATACAAGACCTTTCAAATAAGTCTATACAAACCGAAGAAGATAGAAGACTCTTCTTTGTAGCTATTACGAGAGCAAAAAAAGAGCTCTACCTCTCATATCCAGCATGAATTGGAAATAAACCACTCTTACAGTCATGATTTATTGAGGAAATTTCAGGATGATATGAAGAAATAGAGTTTAAAGATACAGATAAAAAACTTATTACTGAGGTCGTTACCAACGAACTAAAAAATGATCTCATTCTCTACAGTCACCTAGAGCTTGATTATATATCAGAATTCTTAGAGACCTATAAACTCTCTGCCAGTGATCTCAATGTATTTTTAGAAGACCCAAAAGAATTCCTAAATAGAGCGGTATTTAAGTATCCTTTTGAGGATAATCAATTCACTATATTTTGAAAGGCCTACCATAGAACGTTAGAATTATTTTACCTCAAATATAAAAATGAGAATAAGCTCCCTGAAAAATCATATCTCACTTCTACTTTTTCTATACTTATAGATAAAGAGGTACTCACTCCAGAGGAAAATGAGAAACTCAAACAAAAAGGCCTAGAAGGTCTAGAGGGATACTACGATCTCTATTCCACCAAACAGGAACAACCTATAGCTCTTGAATACAGTTTTAGACACAAAAATATAGTGTTTGAATGAGCTCCTCTTACCTGAACCATAGATAAAATAGAGTTGATAAATAGCCCTCACACCAACCCTCTCCCAAAGGGAGAAGGAGTAGAAAATTGATGACAGCTTGCATTTTTCAAAGAAAAAGTATCACTTACTGATTACAAAACTGGAAAAATCAAAACTATAGGACAGATTAAATGACTCGATAGGTATGGAAACAAAAAAGAATGAGAAGGGAAGTACCTCAGGCAATTATTATTCTACAAACTCTTATGTGAAAATGATACAGAGTTCCAATCAAAATTTGATATCGGAAGTTTGAATATAGATTTTGTAGAGTGAAAAGACTGAGTCTATAAAAATATTGATGTAGACTATACTAGTGAAGAATATGAAGTATTCAAAACCGAACTTGTAGAATCATGGAACAAAATAAAAGATATCAATTTTTGGAAAGAATTATTAGAAAAATAATCAGCATATGCTGATTATTTTTGTTTCCAAACATCAAATTGAAATTCTATTCATCACTCATTGATAGCTTCTGAGCAAGATTCTTGTTGAAAATTCTCTGGAACCCCATCAAAGAAAACATCACATCCAAAATCTCATTTTACCTGAGTAAGATAGATTTTTTCAAGACGAGAATCTTTTAAAACTTGATTATAAATTTGAGCTCCTCATATAATAAAAACCTTTCAAATATTTTTCATATTTTCTATATCTTTCAAACAAGAGTCGAGAGAGTTGAAACTTACACATCACTCATCCTCGAAATTCTTATCTCTCGTGAGTACACAATTTATTCTCCCCGGTAGAGGACGAAACTTCTCAGGAATACTCTCCCAAGTTTTTCTTCCCATAATTACTACATTTATATCATCAGGCTTTTCGGTTAAAACCGTTGTTTTTTTAAAATACTTCATATCACCAGAAAGCCTCCAGGCAAGAGTATTCTCTTTCCCAAGACCGTTTTTAGAATCAACAGCAAGTATAATCGAAAAATTCATAAATATTTTTATTAATCCTCTTCTGTTCTCCTCCTCCCCTGATAAGGGGAGGTTGGGAGGGGTTCTGAGGCTAGAATGAGTTACTAAACAGCTACAGGAGCACTAATCCTCCCATGACTTTCATATCACACTAACTCGAAATCCCCCCATTCAAGTTTTTCTAAATCTTCCAAAGTCTTTACATCTTTTTTAAGTTTCAGTTCAGGAAGACCAAAAGGTTCTCTCGAAAGTTGTTCATTCACTTGATCGAAGTGATTATTATATATATGAGCATCTCATAAACAATGAACGTACTCTCAAGCCTCTAATCAAGTGATCTTCGCCAAAAGCATCAGAAGGGTAGAGTAGGAAGCAATATTAAAAGGCACACCAAGAAACAAGTCAGCACTCCTCTGATACATATGTAAATTAAGCTTATTATTTGTCGTATCTACATTCAATTGATAGAACATATGACAAGGTGGTAAAAGCATCTCATCTATCTGCGCTGGATTCCAAGCATTTACTATAATTCTCCTTGAAGTTGGATCATTTTTTATCAAATCTATAGCATTTTTAAGCTGATCTACACCTCTTTTTCCCTCTCCTTTTGGGAGAGGGCTAGGGTGAGGGCCATTAAAGTTCCTCCATTGCTGACCATAAACTGGACCAAGATCTCACCACTTTTGAACAAACTCATCATCTTCAGGCAATTCACTAATTTTCTCTATAAATCTCTTTTTTTCTTCCATCCAAGCATCACTATATTTTGGAAATTTTTCTCATAAATTATTAGAATCAATATAGTTTTGAAATGGCCATTCATCCCAAATTTTCACATTCCTATCAACAAGGTATTTAATATTCGTTTCTCATCTAATAAGCCATATAAGTTCGACTACTATTCCCCTTAAAAATGTTTTTTTTGTCGTTACAAGAGGAAATCCATCATTCAAGTCAAACCTCATCTGTGCACCAAATACTCACCTAACTCCAGTTCCAGTTCTATCCTCCTTATCAATTCCTTTTTCCATAACCTGCTTCAAAAGGCTCAAATAATTATCCATATTTTTACTACTCATTAAAAAAATATTTTTTATTCATTTTGAGTATAGTATTTATTTTTGAATTTTCAATATTTTCATACGTTTTTCTCTTGCAAAAAAAACGATTCTTCATAGAATTAATGCACTTTTTATATTAATGAACCAAAAGAAATGACTAATAAAAAAATTAAAGACAATGGAACTAAAAAAACAATTAAAAAACCAATAATAAATTTCTCAAAAAAAGGAAATAAAAAAAATAATTTTAAACCACTCATAACACTTCTACTCGTCTCACTAATCATATCCCTCCTCCTCCCATACCTCAAATCAAATCAACAATTCTCAGATGAAAATATAGCTCTAAATATTCTCGAACAAAAGTTTATAAACTGAGAATACTCTGATATCCTCATAGATAATAATAAAGCAATTGCCACTCTCAAATGAGAAAAAATAAATGAAAGATGAGCCGAAAAAGTAAAAAGAGATATAGTAATCCTTCCAAAGAATGACTCATTAAATGAGATCTGACTCAAGAATCCAGAAATAGAAACAACTATTAATATCAAAGACAATACCAGCTCTGAATTCTGGTGAGAAATGATTCCAACCATTATCGCCTTTATCCTCTTCTTTATAGTATGAATTATACTCATATGAAAAATGTGAGGTATGGCAAACAACGCTATGACTTTTGGGAAATCAAGAGCGAAGCTTTACGATAAAGAAAAAGATAAAATACTCTTCAAAGACGTAGCAGGGGCAGTAGAAGAAAAAGAAGAACTGGCAGAAGTCGTACAATTTCTAAGAAATCCTAAAAAATTTAAAGACATTTGAGCAAAAATACCAAGAGGAACACTTCTCGTTGGTCCTCCAGGTACTGGTAAAACTATGCTTGCAAGAGCCGTAGCAGGGGAGTCAAACGTACCATTCCTGAGTATATCAGGTTCAGAATTTGTTGAAATGTTTGTATGAGTGTGAGCATCACGTGTGAGAGATCTATTCACGAATGCAAAAAAAATCGCACCAGCAATTATCTTCATAGATGAAATAGATGCCATAGGGAAGAAGAGATGACCATGAGCTGGTGGATGACATGATGAAAGAGAACAAACCCTTAACCAAATCCTTACAGAAATGGATGGTTTTGATAATGATACCAATGTAATAGTAATAGGTGCTACGAACAGAGCAGATGTTCTTGATAAAGCGCTCGTAAGACCAGGGAGATTCGATAGAAAAATAACAGTAAATCTTCCTAATCTTAGCGATAGAGAACAAATACTTCAAATACATGCGAGTACAAAAAAAATAGTAAAAGAAATAGACTACAAATCATTAGCATCAAAAACGGTATGATTCTCAGGAGCAGACCTTTGAAACCTTATGAATGAATCTGCCATTATATCTGCAAGACATAATGAAAAAGAAATTACAGAAAAAAGAATCACTGAAAGTTTCGAAAGACTCGTAATGGGGCTGAGAAAAAAATCTCAAGTAATGAACGATGAAGAAAAAAGAATTACTGCCTACCATGAGGTATGACATGCTCTTGTATGAAAACTGCTCCCAAATACTGATCCCGTACACAAAGTATCAATCGTATCAAGATGATGAGCTCTTTGAGTGACTTGGTTCCTTCCTGAAAGAGATGTACTCCTTACTAAAAAATCTAAATACTTAGATGAATTAGCAACTCTTTACGGAGGAAGAGCTGCAGAAGAAATATTCTTTGGAAAAGAAAATATTACTACAGGAGCAAGTAATGACATAGAAAGGGCAACCAACATTGCCAGACAAATGGTGACGAGATTCTGAATGTTTGAAGACATTGGAGCAGAAAACTTCATTTGAGAAATTGATTCTCACTCTCAGACATGACAAAAAGCTTTTATATCAGATGATACGATTAAACAAATCGATACGAAGGTAAAAACAATACTTAAAGAAGCGTATAATACTGCTATTAAACTTATAAAAGATAATAAAAAGCTCCACGAACAAATATCAGAAGATCTACTTACAAAAGAAGAAATCAGTAGGGAAGAGTTTGCAAAATACTTTGCTTAATATAACTTCAATTTTAATACTTAATCAATCAATTATATGAGAAATAAAGTACTAAAAAATATATGACTCTCTATACTGTCAGTGTTTATAGTAACATCTGTTGTTTATTGAGCTCTCGGTTGATGGGAATGAGTAGAAAATGCAGCAGATGGGGAATCATTGACTCATACCGTCTGGAATTCGCTTGTTGATTGAGTAGTAAAGAAAACAGGAAGTATCGCTGAGACTATTACCGGTATCAAAACTTTCTCTAATTCACCAATTGTACCTTCACCAACCGCATCAGGAGAAGTAACTTCAAAAGGTTACGTTGATGCCAGTATAACTGCCAATGCAAATGGAAGTTCTTTCATCACTAGTGCAACATACTGGTGGTCAAGACACAGATCAATGGATAGTGTTTATGATAGGAGACAATGAAATGGAAATGCTATTAACTTAATGGCGGATGTATGAAATGCATCTCATGAAAAATTAAATATCAATATTACACTTTACAATCCTGCTATAGCAAACTCCTATGGGTATGTAAGAGCTGAAGGAACTGCAGCACATAAAGATAGTTGGGTTACTTCTTGGCAATCTGGATGAGCACAAGCATCTGCTTCCGCTTTTAATGCCGTAAGACTCTATATGAATAACTGAACCATGACATCAGGAAGTTTTAAACTCTATGGAATAAAGTACAATTAACATTGACAGAATTAAAAATAAAGCTATAAATAAAACAGACTTAAAAATAAAGTCTGTTTTTTGTTCCTATCAATCAAAATTTATATAAATTTTATGACTAAAAATCAAAACAAAACGAAAAAAATTCTTTTTCTTCCAGGTGATGGAATTGGACCAGAAGTTGTGAATGAAGCCTATAAGGTTATACAAACTTTTAACAAGTATAATGGCAATCTATTCGAAATAGACTATGCAGATATAGGTGGAGTTGCATATGATTTAGTGAAAACTCCTTTACCTGAAGAAACTCTTGAGAAAGCAAAAGAGTCGGATGCCATTCTACTCGGAGCAGTTGGAGGACCTAAATGGGAATCCCTAGATTATAAAGTCAGACCAGAGAGGGGATTACTAGGTATACGAAAAGAGTTGGAATTATTTGCCAATCTTCGTCCAGCAATAGTTTATAACTCATTAGCTGACAGTTCCTCTCTTAAGCCCCACTTGGTATCTAACCTAGATATAATGATTGTTAGGGAACTCACTGGAGGAATATACTTTGGAGAACCGAGAGGAGTTGAAGTACTTAAGGATAATACAAGAAGGGGTTATAATACCCTTGTTTATAATTCAACTGAAGTTTCAAGAATTGCCAAAGTTGCTTTTGAAATCGCTTCAAAAAGAGAAGGGAGAGTCTGTTCTGTTGATAAAGCAAATGTTCTCGAAGCAACAGAAATGTGGCGTGAAGAAGTGGAAAAAGTTGGAAAATATTACAAGGATGTAAAGCTATCACATATGTATGTTGATAATGCATCTATGCAACTGGTAAGAGAACCAAAACAATTTGACGTTATCGTAACTACCAATATGTTCGGTGATATCTTATCTGATACTGCCGCTATGCTCACAGGGTCACTAGGAATGCTTCCATCTGCATCTCTCGGAGAGAAACAAAAAAATGGAAAGCAATATGCTCTCTATGAACCAGTACATGGCTCAGCTCCTGATATAACAGGAAAAAACATAGCAAATCCAATTGCAACCATATCAAGCATTGAGATGATGCTAAGGTATTCATTTAATATGAGTAGAGAAGCAGATATACTCAACGTTGCTATAAAATCTATATTAGACGAAGGATACAGAACTCAAGATATTTTAGGTGAAAAGAACCTGGATATTGAGCCTATATCCACCAGTGCTATGGGAGATCTGATTGTAAAAGAATTAGAAAAATACCTGTAGATTAACAATCTATCCCCATATAAACATTACGTTTATATGGGGATTTTTTTATAAAATGAATTAGATTTTTTTTTATATTCCAGTACAATAAGTGCCGATTTTAAAAATTACAACGAAGATCTAATAATGCACGAAATAATAAATTTTATAGTCAGCCTCGTATCAGATATGTGATATACTGGTATCTTCCTCATGATGGTACTCGAATCATCATTTTTTCCATTCCCAAGTGAGGTTGCCATGATACCGGCTTGATATCTTGCTAGTACCTGAGAAATGAACTTTTCTATTGCTCTTATAGTATGAACACTATGAGCTATTCTATGAGCCAGTATCAATTATGTACTCTGATACTACCTTTGACATAAGACTATTGTATACCTCATAGATAAATACGGAAGATTCTTCCTAATTACGAGAGAACACTACCAAAAAACGGAAAGGTACTTCAAAGAACATGGAATCATTACTACATTCCTAGCAAGATTTATTACTGTCATTAGACAACTCATATCACTCCCAGCTTGAGTATTCAAAATCAATATACCAAAATTTCTTTTCTATACATGACTCTGAGCGTGACTCTGGAACTTAGCACTAATGGTAGTATGATATATTGCCTGAGAAAATGAAGAACTCATAAAGCAGTACTCAAAAGAACTTTTAATTTGAGGAGTAATTCTTATAATAATCGTTTGAGTGATATATTACTTCATTAATAAAAGAAAATGTTTATCGAAATAGAAAAAAAGTTTGAACTTACAGATGCTGAACATGAAATAATAAAGTCAAAATTAGAATTAGATTCAAAAGAAAACATAGAGGATATTTATTTAGACTTGCCAGATTTCTATCTTATATTTAATAAAATGAAGTTTAGAATAAGAAATGGAAAAAAAGAACTCAAAATAAAAATATGAAATCTATCTTCTGAAGAGTACTATGAAAAAGAAGCAATAAAGAAAATAGAAGCTCTCAAGATACAGTATGAAAATATAAAAACATCTGTATGCACTATTGAAACATATAGAGAAAAATACAAGTGAAAGTTCAATTGAAAAGACTATATAATAGATATAGACAAACACTCATGATGAAAGAGATATGAAATAGAGGTAGAATCTGAAAGTGAAGAACTAGGAAGTAAGTTGATAGATGAAATAACAGACTCTTTGTGATTAAAAGCAATTGAAAGTCAAACAATCGATACAAAACTTATGTCGAACGTTAAAATTCAAAATCCTAAACTCTATGAAGTTCTTATAGAAAATAATATATACTGGTAAAAAGATATAATTAAATCAATCAAAAAATGAAAAATAAAGGAAGAACTATATTTATCTGAGATATACACGGATGTTATGATGAGTTTATGCTCCTCATAAAAAAAATAGGGGTTAAAAAAAATGACAAAGTATATTGTGTATGAGATATAATCAATAAATGACCAAAGTCTTTTAAAGTACTTAATTTTTTTCACAAAAACAAAGAACAATATAAGTGTGTTATGTGAAATCACGAAATTGGTTTTTTAAGATGGATAAACGGAGAAGCTCCACAATACAATTGCAAACAATATCGAGTTCTAAGAGAAAAAATAGAAACAAAAAAACCAGAACTAACAAGTTTTTTAAAAAACTTACCACTATATATAGAAGATGATGATTTCATAGTTCTCCATTGAGGGATAATTCCAGAGAAAAGTCTTGAATCACATTCAATCGATGAAATAGTAAATCTTAGAGAGTACGAATGAAAGCCATGGTATAATTACTATACATGAAGTAAAAAAATTATATACTGACACTGGGCAATGAACGGTGTTCAAATCAGAGAAAAAACTATCTGACTTGACTCTGGTTGTGTATATGGTTGATTTTTATCAGCTTATATATTAGAAACTAATGAGCTAATCTGACAAAAAGCTTTAGAGACATATATTAATATTCAAAATACAAAAAAGCATACTAGTCTATCCAAAAAAATAATAAATTTTATAAAATGAAAATTCAAGAAATTAAAAAATACTCCGACAATAAAGTAGCTATTTTATGATATGGAAAAGAAGGGAAGTCTAGTAAAGATTTTCTAGAAAAAATATGATATAAAAATATCACCATTCTTGATAAAAATATATCCTGAGATAATTATCTTGATAACTTAGGTGATTTTGACCTTATATTTAAAACTCCAGGAGTATCTCTTTATAATGAAAAAGTATATCCTTATAAAGATAAAATAATATCAAATACTGAAATATTTTTTAGTAATTACGAAGGAAAAGTAATCGGAGTAACCGCTACAAAAGGGAAGTCCACTACTTCGACCCTTATATATGAAACCCTCAAAAACGCTTGATACAAAGTAAAACTTGTAGGAAATATATGAAATCCAGTGCTAGATGAAGTAGATATACTCGAGTGAGAAATGTATGATTATATAGTCTATGAACTCTCAAGTTATATGCTCGAAACATTCAAGCCAAAGTGTTTCATTGCTGTATTTGGAAACCTTTTTGAGTGTCATCTTGCCTGGCATAAAAATAGCTTTGAAATATACAAACAAGCAAAACTCAATCTCTTAGAAAATGCTCAAAATATTCTTATATGAAATGAGTTTGAAGAGCTTCTGCCAGAACTATCAAATAACCAAAAAGCTTATACATTCTGAAAAGAATGATACTATAACTTTGAAGGTAAAAAGTTTTTTACTAAAAATACAGAAGTATTAGAAATAGAAAATATGCTTCTACAATGAGAACACAACAAAAAAAATATTTCTAGTGTAGTATGAATATGCGATATCATAAGTAAAACTAGAAATAAAAACTGAGTTTTAGTGGGACTTATAAATGGCCTCAAAGAAACACTTGAAAACTTCAAGTGACTCCCACACAGACTTCAAGAAATAGGTATCTATAATTGAATCACTTTTATAGATGATGCGATAGCAACCACTCAAGAAAGTACTATCGCTGCTTTAGATACATTTTGAAGTAAAATAGGAACGCTTTTTCTATGATGAGAAGCAAGTAAAACTGATTATTCAAAACTCAGAGATATATTACAAAAATATGACATACCAAACATTGTATTATTTCCAGATAGTTGAAATGATATATTTGAAGACTTCTCAAAAAACCTCGGACTTGAAAAAGAAAGTTTTTTAGAATGATATGAAAATTACAAACCAAAACTTTACAAAACCACTTCCATGAAAAATGCAGTAAAGTTTGCATATGAAAATACTCGAACTTGAAAAATATGCATTCTCTCAAATGCATCTCCAAGTTTCAGTCTCTGGAAATCCTTTATTGAAAAATGACAATTATTTCAAAAAGAAGTAAAAAACTATCATTAAATAAAGTATTTTACTTAATCTATATCCAAAAAGAATAAAAAACTCGTTAGAACGCAAATAAATGCATTTTAATGAGTTTTTGGCTTTAAAAAGGGAATATATAATCTATAAGTTCAACAAACAGCTTTATCCGTTTATTTTTTTAATTAGTATCAATACAAACAGCTAAAGCAGTTTGTTAAGAATATAAATAGATCAATTATTTAATAATGTTTGTTTATAAAAAAATACTTTTACAGAGGGAATTACAAATACATATTACTTAACATAATATAACTTATGTTAAGTAATATTACAATAAACTTGCATTAGGTACAATAATACATATAAATTGAATTATGTATAATATATTTTAATTCTCTAAAGACCTCCCTTATGCAAAAAAAAGTAATTTTAACTGCTATATCAAATGAAAACCAAACTCTTATACTAAATAATATGATTATTGATGGAGTAAATAGTGTAAAAACTGAATCCAAAAAAATTCTGGATACTTATATTGATGACAGAAAGAAAGACTGATGGGATTTATATGATTACCAACTAAAAGAAGTGATCGATAGTCAAACAAAAGAAATCTTATATTCTTCTTAAGATAAAACTTTCTTTATATCATCATAACGAAATCATTTTGATAAAAGTTTTTGAATTATCTTTTTTTTGTCTTTTTCTATTATAAGTGACAACTGCAACTTGTCATACTCTTTTCTTAATGATTCAAGATCTCAATCATCTCAAAAGACTCCATTTAAACACTCCTCTACTATACAACTATCTTCTTTTCTGTCTACTAGCTTATTCCTTATATATAGTATACTCTTCCCTTTTTGTTTATAGTTTTCTATCTTTCTCAACAAAAAACTCTTATTTAAAAGACTCCCATTATTAATTCATATCTCTTCTACAAGAAACTTTTCTATTTTTTCTCTTGGGAAATATTTCTCTATCATTTTTAAGCGTATATAAGACACATTCTTATTTCTAAAAATATAATTCTTTATTTTTGATTCAATAATCTTATCTTCCTCTAATAAATGTTCAATATCAGAAAATACTTTCGGTGCTAATTCTGGCTCTTGCTTTGATTTTTCTGCTAACTTCATCATTAGTTTTTTATTACTCGGAAAATAACGAAAGTAATACCAAAATGCATAATCTCGTAATCTTTGAAAATCATAAACCACTTCCCTCTTGCCCATAAAAAAATTATTTCTTAAATATTACTCTTATATAATACACACTTTCAAATAGAGTAAAGGCGAAATATAGAAAAAACTTGACTTTATGGCTTCTACTACTTATAATTTCGAAGATAATTTACTCATTAATTATGTAATATGAACATACAACCACTCGCTGACAGAGTTCTCTTAAAGGCAATAGAAAAGGATTCTATAACTGATTCAGGAATATACCTACCAGAATCAGCTAACAAGGAAAAACCATACATTTACGAGGTAGTTGCAGTAGGAGAATGAGCGCCTGAAAAGAAAATAAACGTTCAAATCTGAGATAAAGTCCTATGTGGTCAATACTCAGGAGACGAAATAAAACTTGAATGAGAAGAGTTCAAAATAGTGGCAAACGAATATATACTCGCAATAGTGAAATAATCTTTCTCCCCTTCCTTTCGTATGAAAGGTAAGGGGCTGGGGGATGGATTATATTAATTAATAAAACAAACATAATGGCAAAACAAATAATATTCTCAGATGAGGCAAGAGAAAAAATGATTAAATGAATGGAAATTGTTGCAAAAACAGTTACCACAACTATGTGACCAAAAGGAAGAAATGTAATACTAGAAAAATCATATGGAAGTCCTCAAGTTACCAATGACTGAGTTACTATTGCAAAAGAAATAGAGCTCGAAGATAAATTTGAAAGTCTCTGAGCAGAACTCGTAAAAGAAGCGGCTGAAAAAACAAATACTCTTGCATGAGATGGAACCACTACTGCTACCCTTCTTACCTACGCTCTTGCAAAAGAAGGGCTCAGATACATAAAAAATTGAGTAAATGCCGTAGAGCTTAAGAATGGTATGAAAAAGGCAGGTCAACTCATTTGAGAAGAACTTAAGAAAAACTCAAAACAAATAAGTTCAAAAGAAGAAATAGCACAAGTAGCGAATATAGCTGCACAAGATAGCGAAGTGTGAGAAATCATAGCAGAAGCAATGGATAAGGTTGGAAATAACTGAGTAATTACTGTAGAGGATGGACAAACATTTGGACTCACCGTCGAAATTACACAATGAATGGATTTTGATCAATGATATCTCAGTCCATATATGGTCGATGATACTGAAAAAATGACGGCAACACTTACTAATACCCCAATACTGATCACGGACAGTAAAATTTCTAATATGAAAGAGCTCCTCCCTCTTCTCGAACACCTTATGCAATCAGGGAAAAAGGACCTCGTTATTATAGCTGATGATATTGATTGAGAAGCACTTACCACGATTATTCTCAATAAACTCAAATGAGTACTCAATATATTAGCAGTTAAAATACCAGGTTTTTGAGATAATAAGAAATCAATGGTTCAGGATATTGCTATACTTACATGAGCGAATGTTATCACTGCAGAGCTTTGAATGAAACTAGAAAATATCACACCTGAAGATTTAGGAAGTGCAAAAAAAATAATCTCAAATAAAAATAGAACTACGATTATATGAGGTGCTGGAAAAGATTCAGATATAGATGCTAGAGTGGCTGAACTCAAACAAACCATCGGAAATACAGAGTCAAAATATGAACAAGAAAAACTTATGGAAAGACTCGCAAAACTTGATGGATGAGTAGCAGTTATAAAGGTATGAGCCGCATCGGAGGTGGAAATGAAAGAGAAAAAATTAAGAATAGAAGATGCTCTCAATGCAACTAGAGCCGCTACTCTTGAATGAGTAGTATCATGAGGATGAGTAGCACTTTTGAAGGCTTCTACCTCTCTCAGTAATATCGACTTTTGAAATCAAGATCAAAATCTCTGAGCTGAAATAGTTTGAAAAGCACTTTCATATCCTATCAAACAAATAGCTGAAAATGCTGGAAAAGAATGAAGTGTTATCATCAATAAAGTAATAGAAAATTCGGATATAAATTTCTGATATGATGCTGCCAACGATAATTTTGTAAATATGATTGAGGCTTGAATTATAGATCCAAAGAAAGTTGAGAGAGTAGCTCTTGAGGAAGCTATTTCTCTTGCTGGAATGTTCCTTACTACAGAGGCTGCCATAACGGCGATCCCAGGAAAGAATGATGCTCCATCACTTCCTCCAATGGGATGAATGCCATGAATGTGAGGTATGGGATGAATGCCAATGATGTAAATTTTAAAAATACCCTAAAAATCAAGCTGAAAATGCTTGATTTTTTTGTTTTATAAGCTGAAATATGTTAAAATAAATAGTATATTTAATCGAAAATAAGAAAAAACACCTAGTATGTCTGAGAAAAATAATTTATTCGAAACAAATAAAGACTATGAAGCCTGTAAGGCAGAAGCTCCTGATGTAAAACAAATGCATGATGCTATTATTCAGCTTGATGAAAATATACCTGATTGGGTAAAACCTTTACAAAGTCTTATTGTCCCCCTTCAAGAAAAAATAAATAACCTTCCAGATTGTTATGAGCGCCAAATCCTAAAAAAACAACTCCAAGAACTTGAAGATCTAAGAATTGCACACAAGCAATTTATGGGTGAAAAATTCACAGGTACAACCAATGCTAAAATAAAAGAACTTTTTAAAGATGTTAATCTTGAGAATCTAAAATCTAGAAAGGATAACATCGTAAAAATAATGGGGGATGAAAAAAAGAAATTAGAAGATACCATTCTTTGGTGAGAAAAATCATATAGAGATCATATAGAAAATTCTGTAGATTTCAACCCAACAAGTACTTTTGATATAGCAGGTCATCTTTTTAATGGAACATGGTTTGAAAGTAAAGAAGTAGAAAATTTTCTCAAACTTTTTACTATAGAATATATAAATACTCTTAATAGAAATTGAAAAAATGAAATAAATACTGATAGTGAGAACTTACATATAAGTGAGTCTGAACTCAAAGCAACTTTAAAAAAGCTTGGAAGTCGTATTAACAGAAGTAGTTTAAGTATGAAATTTACTATAAAAGAATGAAAAGAAGTAAATGTTAATTTTAGAGAATATACAAAAGATTACAAAGAATCAAGAAAGATTGAAGCGGAGATAAAAAACTTATCTACTCCTATTAAACAACTACAAGAGCTTTGATTTATGAGGGAATGATCAATTTTAGATGAATCTATAGTGTTATCAAATATAGATGATCCAAATAAACTTCGAGACATACAAGAAGAGCTCAGAGAAAAGCAAAGAGAGCAAATTATTAAGTATCAAATCACAAAGGGACTCATAAAAGATAAAGAGTCCGATTGAGCTGGAGAAATTATTTCATCTATTGATGAAACTAAAAAATCTGATGGAAAAAGAAATATATGAGAAATAACTGCAAAAAATATAGAGCTTTCATACAAAATAATGAAAAGCGCTGAAAAAAGGTATAAATGAAAAATCTCTCAAGAGCTATTAAGACATGAAAAGGCAGACACTAGCTTGAAACTATCAACATTTACTAGTGATAAAGAAATAAATACTAAGAAGAAACTGAGGCATATATGATACTTTAATACAAAGAAATCAATCATAGAGTTCCAAATAAAAGAATGAATTATAAAGAATAAAGATTCTTATTGAGCCTGAAATATATGACCAAGTACTACATTAAAAATAGAGAAGATTTACAAAGCAATCAAGCTAAAAGAATGAGTACCTGAATGAACAAGTACTCTTAGTTTAGGTCTTATGTGAACTATAATTTGAGAAACTGCTAATGGTATAGATATGGGTAATGGAGTAAAAAAGAATATTACTATTAGTAAAGAATATATATGAAAAATAATGGAATATGTACTTGGTATTGAGAGTAGATGATGAGAGAAATACATTAAAAATACTGACTTAAGATGATGGGAAGAATGAAGCACAGCCAAATGACCTTATCAAATAATAGATTGATATAAGCTCGGGGTTCTTAATAGTTATTATGAACTCACAGAAGAGGAAAAAAGAACTGAAAAGAGAACAGGAAAGAAAATAATAAAGTATACCAATTTTCAAACATCTCTAAGATACGTAAAGAAGTTCTATAATAAGCAAGATAAACCTGTTCCAGAGTACGTAAATATAGCTCTCAATAACCCTGGAGTTATATCACCTTTAGATCTAACCTTTGAGCAAAGTACTGAATTATTCCTTGCCTATTTATTCGGAAAGAGTGAAGCCAAAGGTATAAATAGACATCTTATAGCAGCGATTGCAACGTGAAATCTATATGCAATTAAAAAACTTTATTCAGAAATACATCATACTTCTGTAAATGAACAAACAGAAAATGTTATGGACAAACAATTACTAGCACTTAATCGTAGGTAAATGGAAAACAAAAAAGCATTCACACTCATCGAAGTCCTTATAGCAACCAGTATACTTACTATTGCAGTTTTTTGAGTGTATAAACTCATATGAGAGAATACAAAAATCATAAATAACTCTGATAATTACCTCCAAGCAAACTCTCTCTTTCCAAGTATTACTGAATGCATAGAAAATATATGATTCGATACCTTTAGGTGAGTTACCCAAAATACATACCAATTCCATTTCTGACCATCAGAAACGTGATGTTTCACGGGTAACGATATAGTAACACTTGATAATATAGAATATACTCTCAATTGATATATTACAGCCTCAGGGAGTAACTATATAGATTGGAATATTCAAATAATTTCTGATTCAATTTGAAAACTTACTGAGACATATAAGCAAGTAAAAAAATAACCCCTGAGGACATTCAAGGGGTTATTTTTTTATATAATTTCGGCTAATTCAGCCTGTTCAGTAGGAGTCATGTATCAAACATATTTTAGGAAGTTAATCTTAGCCTTCTCATTGAGAATTTTAGACTGTGCTACCCTGTTCAATATAGAATCACCCACTATTATTTTACTTTTCTTCATATTTTTTTATATTATTACTATAATATGTGTTATCAGGAGTAAGTAAAAGTATTAAGCACTCCTCAGAAATAATTAAGTATACATATATATTATAAAATATATTTACATATATGTCAAATAATTAACCTAAACAAATAATTTATGAAGATTCTCTGAATAGACCCCTGAACTACCACTACCGGTTTTGCTCTTATGGAAAAGGACAATGGGAAATTTTCTCTTCTGGATTATTGAGTATTTTCAACAACTCCAAAAATAGATTTAAGTATAAAATTACTTGAAATATGAAATGATATACAGGATATTATCAAGAATTTTAAGCCTGATGTTATAGTAATAGAGAAGTTGTTCTTCCAAACGAACCTAAAGACTGGAATAGATGTGGCACAAGCTAGATGAGTTATTATGTACGAGGCTATGAGAGCTGATTTAAAAATACTCGAATTCACCCCTCTTCAGGTTAAAAAAGCTATTACTGGGAGTGGAAGTGCGAATAAGCTCCAACTTCAGAATGCTATTAAGATGATTCTTTGAATGGATAGTATACCAAAACCAGACGATGCAGCTGATGCTATCTGACTTGCCTATATGTGAGCTCTGAATAATAACTTACTCTAATCTTTTATTTCTTGAATTTTTTTATATTCCTATATAATAAATATACTTTTTATAAGGGTCTAGCTTAATTAGAAGAGTACTCGGCCTCCGAAGCTGAGGAGCGTAGGTGCAATTCCTACGGCCCTTGCCACACAGGAATACTTGAATTAATAGCATTAGTTTCACTGAGACTGATGCTATTTTTTGTTGGTGCAAACCTTCATTTTTTCCTTGTTACTATATGTTCGTTATCTTTTATAACCTGTAACCAAGGATAAAGCTCTATTGCCAATACTCAATCCATAAGAGTAAAGTTCAAACCTAAACTTCTAAAAATTGTTTTCTTAGTCTGATAGTCTCATTCCTTAAATGACTTTCTAGCTTCACTCACAAAATGAAACATATCTTCTACTAGTTCAATTTTTTTCTTTCTATTATCATTAGTATTTGAAATACCTTCATTTAGTATCTTTAATTCACTTTCTAAGCTTTCTTTCTTCATATCAAAGAAAGAGTAAAGTTCAAACCTAAACTTCTAAAAATTGTTTTCTTAGTCTGATAGTCTCATTCCTTAAATGACTTTCTAGCTTCACTCACAAAATGAAACATATCTTCTACTAGTTCAATTTTTTTCTTTCTATTATCATTAGTATTTGAAATACCTTCATTTAGTATCTTTAATTCACTTTCTAAGCTTTCTTTCTTCATATCAAAGATATATATCGATAAATCAACTCTTACTATCAATAATGATCATAAAACCATTGTTATACTTCACAATAATAGCACTATTGTTATTTTTTTCATATATCACTATTATTTAATTGGAAAACTTATCCAAAAGCATGTAAAGTATATAATAAGTAGAAACAATAAGATCAAAAAAATCAAAATCATAACCTTACTTGTAACACTTTTCTTATATATTTAGAAATCTTCATGAAAGTGTTTTATTATTTATATCTAAATCTAGGTCTTTCCCTTAGTTTTAACAAAATTTCTTGTTGCCCTTCATGTAAATCTTTTAATTCATTTAAAGAGTAAAAACTTATATCTTCCATAAAGATTCAAAATATTTTCAGGTCTTCAAAAACTTTTGGATAAACATACTCTTTTCACATAAGTGTATATTTTTTTCAATTCACTCAAATAAATCTCTTGTTAGTATCAATATGTAAATAAGTATATTCTTCCTTAGTATCTACTCATTCTAAACTAGATTCCAAACATTTTTTTGTATTACTATCACAAATTGAAACATAAGATGGATAAGTTCATTCTAATCAAACGTCTAGAGGCACGTTTATTTCTCAAATATCGTACTTTCCAATTTTTTTATATATATCTGTCATATAAAATCATGTTTTTCCATCTTTTAAGTTTTGAAGCACTTCTTTGTCATCATATCAAATAGAAATAAGTCACAAAACAACAAATATAATTGGTCATAACAAAGAAAGTATTATTAATCAGATTAATACTTTCTTTATAGAATTTACTATTTTTTCTTTTTGCATACTACAAGACTTAATTAATAAATTTTTTCTAGTATCTGTATATTCCAATTATAAATCTTTCAATATCACCTCTCTTCATAATGAGTCCCCCAAGCATTTAATACATCTTTAAGAACTCATTCAACTCATGAATCATTATGGTAAGTCGGATTAAAGTCATATTCATCATCTATATTGATTTTTAAATAAAATCCATCTTGATAGCGGACAACTTCTGACTTCCAATTAACTTTTCAAAATGCAAGTTTAAAGTCTATATCCCTATTCAAGCTATTATTATCCCTTATATAATACATATATGCTTTCTCCTTAATATTACTATAACGGGAACTTTGGTCAATCTCTATAACTCATCATATAGATTCATCCAAATATTCACTCTTTTTTAAAAGAGCTTCTTCTTTTTTATCATCATACCAACTTGCATTTTTTACTTCTTCTGAAATCCAATGATTAGTATTATAATAATCATCACTCCCATCTCAATACATAAACTTTGATAACATATATGATGATATTTTAAAATCAACTGCACCTCATCAAGCTCATACTAAATTTAGAAATAAAAATACTCAAACATCTTGGGTAGCTAATCAAAGATTCTTCCAGTAACTTACTCCAGCAATTTCGATTATTTCTTCATCACTTACTACTCAAATATTACCATTATTTTCAACTATTGCAATATTTCTAAATTTATTCTCATCAGAAAAACTTAAATAATTTCATAATCCATTAGGATACCTATAGCTTCATTCATTGTTTATTATATATGGTTGAAACTCTGTAATACACTCCGTACATAAACTTGTGTCTGTTTGAAGTATGTAGAATCAGTCTATATTTTTTTCTATTTGTTCTCTCACATAATCTCAATTTTCATTTTTAAACGTAATTCATACTTCTTGGTATTCTCATTCTATATTAAATGCAATTATATTCTGTAGTTCTTGTGTTTCTGAATCATTCAGTAAGAGTAAACTTTTAAATTGTGATGCTTCAATATTTAATAGCTCCTGAAGACCTACAACTAAATAATCCAAAATACCAACATACAACTCTTTCTTCGTACTGGTTGATGTAGATATAATATCTTTTGCTGATGTAATATTAGTAATATGAGACTGTAATTGCTCTTCTGATGTATTATCTACTTTGAGTTTCTGTATTATCAAATCTACTATTCCCTTATACTCTTCTAATGTCTTTACAGAATTCGTTTGAACCCCATCAGTATTTTTTTCATTCTCTATTTGTTGTTGAATATCTTCAAGTAAAGCCTCAACATCCAACTCATCATTCGGATTCGTAACTGGAGCTTCTTCCTCTGATCATTCTACTGGTGGCTCTGTAACACTTCCCTCTCATACCGTAACTCGAATAGTCTTCTTGTTCCCCTCTGCATCTTCTACCTCTATAATACTCTCTCACTCAGTCACTCATACTATTCTCAAATACTTGTGGTTACTGGTCGTGTCGGTTTCTAGGTATACATTTACGTTATTGTTACTTTTCTTGAGCGGTTGAATTCCTTTGTAGTACTCGTGAATATACATCTCCTCTTCTTGTCCTGGGTTGAGGGTAATATCATATCTACTGAATATCAGAGATACATCTTTCACTCTCACTCAAAAACTAATTTTTTGGTTGTATTGGTCCTTGATGGTAATATACCCTGTTCCTGGTTGTTTTCCAGCAATTTCTAAATTGAAGATAGTTTCATTCGTTTCTGGGTTCGTTTCTTGATCTATATCTGCGTAGAGAATATCACTATCATAGCTTTCTATTTCATATCATCCTCAACCTGTTGTTATGGTTCACTTCGTAGTTTCTCATTGGTCTATCGTTTTGGTTTCTATTGTGTATTGGATTGGTTGGATTGGTGCAAGGACTTCGGTTGCTATCGTTGCTATATGGTCTCCGTTACGATAGATGTAGATATCAGTACTTCATTGTTTGAGTCAACTGATGTGGTATTTTCTGTATGGGGTATCTATATACCTCCATACCATTATATCTATGATTCAAGGAGTACTTACTGAAAACTCGTAGTCGTCTTCGTCATCGTGGGCATAGGTTTCACAAGAGAGTCACTCGGGCATACTACACTCGTATCTTTGTACAGGAACTGGGGAGATGTTTATCGTGAGTTTATGGCTATTGTATTCTGAGGTGTTAGATTTTACATAGATAGTTGCTGTTCAGCTACTGTTTGTGTTTACTCTGATGGCATTATCGTATTGGGTAACTTCTACAAGATTCGGTTTGCTTTGGGTGAGAGTGTAACCGTTGTTGTCTATGAGAAATTTACAACTCAGAGTCGCTATCGTATTACATTCAAGCTCTATTGGGTCTGGAATTGGAAGTACTGTTATATAATAAGTTCTGGTATGAATACCATTATCGAGTACTTCAATACTTGTTTCTCATACTTGGTCTCATTTAATAACCTTACTTCATCACTTGGTTGTAAAGGTAGCTATTCACTGGTTGGAATATATAAAAGTACTATCAGGATTATATGATACTCGTTTCCATTCTGTTTCGTGAATAGTGTAATCTACTTCATATATACTAGCCGTTACATGAATTTCATATTGATTATAAAAGGTTCATTTTTCACTTACGTAAACTATTGCTTCTCACTCTTGTTTTGAACGTAATATGAGTTCATTACGTACTCAATATATACTTTCAAATAGGTTATTATTATTTGTAGTTACATCGTAGTTTTCTATGTCTCTTGGAAGATAAATACTTTGTCATCCAATGTACATTTCTACTTCCTGTATAGTTGGATCAGGGTATGGAGTCACAAAAGAAATAAGCTCAGAACATTCTTCTCATTGATCATTGATAGAACACACCTGTCTCTTGTAGAGCGTAGCATATTCTAACCCTGCTTCTTCTATCGCTTCTATATTTTTCGCTATATTATCTATAACTATATTTCCTGTTTCATCTTTGATTACAAATCCATCTTCTTGGTATTCTCAGTGTACGGTATCTTCCCAAGTGTACCTTGCACTATCTGAAGTTATATCAGTCGCTATCAATGATTCTGGTGCCTGTAAGAAATAAGTATCTTTTGGTAAAACAATACTTGCTATATTTGAATCGTTTTCTCCATCATTTACTTTTGCATAGAAGCTCACTACTCCATCTGGTTGTGATGAGAGGTCAAGAGAAAAAGTATGCTGTGTTTGAGCTGTACTATGAGCCCTCATTTCTGCTTGCTGACTTTCTTTCGTGATAGTAGCATTGAGGGTATTCGTATCAAAACTTCCATCATTTGCTTGGAGATGTATAGTAATATCTCCGTCTTCTTGTGATGATACATCAAGGTCAAATGAGTAGGTTCCATTTTGTTGTCCGCTAGTTTGTGGATTCTGGAGTGGCATAAAGTTGATTCCATCAAAAGAATAGCTATATGTCAGTTCTCATTTTCATGAAAAATATACTCCAGTCACATTGAATGCTACTGCATCATAGTTTTCAGCATCTACAGACTGAAGATCTCATATACGTGGAAGGGTTATTTTATATAGTTTCCCATCGTCATTATGATTCGTATAGAATATATTTTCACCAGATGGAGAGAACATTGGATCATAACTTTGTATAGGGCTTACCGCTATTCCATTCAAGGTATCATCTATATTTTTTTTGTAGAGTCTGTATCCATCACTCTTATTAGTATAAATTATATGTTTCCCATCAGGAAATAAAGTTGGTTTTATACTTCAAACGGTATTAATTGGAGTTCATATAGTACCATCGCTCAAACTTTTTTTATACAATTTATCTCAGTCATTTGTATTTATATAGATGATATAGCTATTATCTTTTGAAAGGATTGGCTGATGATATATAGGAAATGTAGTTATCGCTGTTCCATTTCCACTCTCATTTATTCCTTTTTTATAGAGTTTTGATCCATCGCTTGAATTTGTATAAAAAATAGAGTTTCCATCAGATGAAAGCATTGGAAAAGCAGCTGAAACAGAAGTGAGTTGATTTCCATCTGAACTATCACTTATATTTTTTTTGTAGAGTCTCTCTCAATAATTTTGAGACCAGTTTATATATATAATAGATTCTCAATTTGGAGAAAGTGTTGGATTAAAACCTGCAGAAGATGTAATAGGATTTCCAACCGACTCATCTCCTATACTTTTCTTATAGAGTCTAAAGTTATCTTGATAGTTGGTATATATTATATAGTTTCCATCCTTTGAAAATATTGGTTTTGGCATGAATTTGGTCAAAATATTCGTTTCTACTGAACTATCACCTGTACCTTTTTTATACAGTTTCCAAGCTCATTCATGATTACTCAAATAGATCACTGTATTTCCATCTGGTGAAAGTACAGAAAAATATGTAGAATGAGTCGTCACTGGTTCACCTTCGTTGATATCACTGACTCATTGTAATCCAATTCAATAAGACTCTATAACTGGTATTTTAAATATATCATAGAGTGCTGATATACTCTCTTCAGGGAACTCAATTCATTCTGGCAGAGTGTACTCAACTGGTGGTAAAATAAGAGTCCTTCATTGTTCTGGTTCTTCTTCTATGATTACAGGTTTTTGAGTATCTTCATCAGTATTAAATGAGTTTATTTCTACTCACTGAGTCTTTGTATCAATTTTTTCTATATCAATATAATACTCTCCATCAAAAGAATAACTATACGTTAAACTTGATGTATCAATTCCATAAGTTACTCAACTAAAAGTGAGATCAATATTCTCTTGATTCACGAGAGTAATAGTATCATGATTAGATATAAGTGCTTCTATAATTGGAGATTCTATAACTGGTTCAGGTGGTACAAAAGTATTTTTATTGATAGTGGTACTTGTTACTTCTGATTCCCATGTGTCATCACTTACTTTTACATAGATATTAATATCCCCATCTTCTTGGTCAGTAGTATCAAGTTGAAATTCATAGATTCCATTTTGCTGTGGTCAGGTTTGTTTGTTTGGAAGTTGAATAAAGTTAGTTCCATCAAATGAGTAGCTATAGGTTAACTCTCATAATCAAGAAAAGTTCACTCATTCAATAGTAAATCAAACTTGTGCTTGATTCTCTATATTTATAAGCTCCACTTGAGGAGTTAGACTTGTAAAACTTGGAAGATCTATTTTATAGATTTTAAATTGATGAGCTCCGTTGCTATATACTATACTCTTCCCATCTGGTGTAAATTGTGGAGAAAATCACTTTACTGAAGTAATTGGAATTCATGCAGCACTATCATTTATACTTTTTCTATAGAGCTTTCATCCATCTTGTGCATTATTATATACTACATATTTTCCATCTGGTGATATGATTGGATCATAACTGTTAGAATATGTAATTGGGTAACCATTAGAAGTATCATTCGCATTTTTCTTATATAATTTCCATCCATCATTATAGTTCGTGTATACGATATAATTCCCATCTGGTGACATAACTGCATCAGTACCTTGATGAGACGTTATTGGGTATCAAACATTGCTATCATCTACACTTGTTTTATAGAGCTTTCCACCATCGCTATAGTTTGTGTATACTATATATTTTCCATCTGGTGAAAGGGTTGGAGAATAAAAATTTCATCATTTTATATAGTCTCATATAGCTCCATCATGTATACTTTTTTTGAAGAAATTAGCATAGAATACGTATATTATGTTTTGCCCATCGAGAGTAAACATTGGAAAATAATCTCCTCTATAGTTAGAAATAAGGGAATTTCCATTTGATGTATCATTTATATTTTTCCTATATAAATGGTATTGTCCTCAATATATATAGGTGTAGAATATATAATTTCCATCATATGAAATTCTGACATCATTTGCAGAAAAAGAGTTGATAAGGGTTCCATTATTTGGAGCATTTGCTGATAGTATATTGAATCATTCTGATTCTTCTATTTCTGGTCTGGTTGGTTTGAATGATTCGTATTGTAAATATTCTTCTGATTGTTGGTATGCTTCAAAAGAGTCATACTCTGTTATATCAGTTTCACCTTGCTGTTGTGTATTTATTTCAATGATTTCTGGTTCTCAGAGGCTATTAATTTCTACTCCTTTTGATGCTCAATCAAGGTATATTGGTGTATTTTCAAGAGTTTCTTCTTCATCTATACTATTGGTTTGAATATTTTCATCTTCTATTTTTCCTGTTCATGAAAAGTACTGGATATCTTCGGCCTCATAGTATACCTTTTTGTCTTCTGTGTTTGGAATGAGTGGAGTTATTTCTGGTGTTGCTTGGTTGAGAGTTTGGAGAGATTCTTCATTTCCAAATACATTAATTTGAATGGTTTCTGCTTGGGTAATACTGTCTTGAGTGATTCCAGTATTACTAATTTCTTGGTTGTTGTTTTCATCAAGAGTTATTTGATTCTCTATAAACTCAAGAGTAGGAACAATTTCAGCATCATCTCAGACATTCACTTCTTCTATTATCTCTTCTTCCTCTATAATTTCTTCCTCTACTAACTCTTCTGGGGCTACTTCTGGTTGATTCAAACTGGCTATGAGGTTTGGTATGTTTATAGCACTTGCTACCTGTTTACTTGGATCTGTATATATTTCTTGTGGATATTGTTTAAAGAGCTCTTTGATTTGTGTGGTGGTAAGGTCTTGGTTGAGAGTTTTGAGTACGGAAATAAATCAGGCTACGTGGGGTGTGGCCATACTCGTTCATGAAAGTTCTCTATACTGGTTATTTGGATATGTTGAATAGATTCATACTCATGGGGCTGAGATGTCTACTTTGGTTCCGTAGTTTGAGAAACTGGCTCTCCCGTTATTTTGGTCTATGGCTGCTACGGTTATAGTGTTTTGACATCACCCTGGGACAAAGGTAGAGGTATCAGTATCTGAGTTTCAAGCTGCAGCAACTACTATAGTTCCTGATTGATTCAGACTTGATATTCAGGCACAGATTGGATTGTCTTGTGGATTGGTTCTTCCTCAGAGACTCATATTTACGATATCGAGATTGTTTTCTTTTGCGTATTCTAGGGATTTGATAACCGCGTAGCTCGGACAGAATCATTGTGCGTTACATATTTTAAGGGGTACGAGTTCTACATAAGGATTTACTCAGATGATTCATTGTCCGTTAATTTGTGCTCAGATAGTTCACGCGACATGGGTTCCATGTCATTGGTCATCGAAGGCATCATCGTCATCGTTTACAAAATCGTATCATCATGATACGTTTCATTGGAGGTCTGGGTGGGTAGAGTCTATTCAGGTGTCTATGACTCAAACTCTTACTTTATTGGTTTGGCTTTTCGTTTGGAGTTCTTCTAGGTAGGTGTCTGGGAGGTATTTTTGGATTCACCGAGTGGATGCGAGGTCTTCTCAAGTGAGGTCAACCTGCTCCCCCTGCTCCCCCTGCTTCGCTATCGCTCAGCTTTCCCCCTCAATTGAGGGGGATGTAAGGGGGAGTTCCTCTATACTAAATACTTCTGGTTGTACTATTTCTATTCCAAGAAAACTTTCTGGGATATCTCCGTTTTCTATGTCTTCGAGCATTTCTTGTTTGAAGAGTGAATCTTCGTCTACAGTTATTTCAAAATAGTTTTCTTGTGTATTGGAGTAGAGGAAATTGAGTCTGAGTTTTGGATCAAATTTCTTGAGAAGTTTGATAGTTTGTAGAGCATTGTATTTGGTTTTGATCATGATGGTGTAGTCTCATGATTTGGTTTCAAGTGAGTCTTGGATCGCCTCTACAGCTTGAGCTTTTTCTTCAAGAGTGTCAGCAACTGTTTCTGATATATTATCTTCTACGTTTTCGTATTTGGTTACTCATGATACTATCTTGAGTACAATTACTTTTTCTGCTTCTTTGAGACTTTTGGCTATCGAGGTTTTCGTTTTTGCTGTTCCTATTTTTTCTTGGGTGTCTTCTATATATTCTTGGATTTCTTGTTCTTTTTCTCTGAGTCTTTCTGATTGTTCTTCGTCTTTTATTTTCTTGTCTATTTTAGTGATCGATGAATCTATCACTTTTCAGACTTGAGTGAGTCAGGCTATCGATTGTTCTTTGCTCGTTTCGAGCTTACTTTGGGTGTCTGCATATATGATCCCAATTTGAAATTGATACAGTAAAAAAAGCACTAAGAGTACTAATGAGGTTCCCTTCTGTATTTTCATATTAAGAGGAGTTATATGTTAAAATATAACTAGAATATACATAATATATTACATATTACAAGGAAAAGATAGCAACTCTATTTAAATCTTACACAATTATCATTATAACTACCTTTCTGTATACACTTATAAGACCTCTCATTTACTTTATCAAACACTACAAAGTCTTCATTGAATAATGGATGTATTCACTCTACCTTCTTTGGGTACCCCGATTGTTGAGATTTTAGCTCTTTTTTAAAAAAGATAATGAAATAGGTCTACTTCTAGCTTTAGTTGTAATAATTAGTGAGATTTTAGAAGAAAAAGAATTTAATAATTTGTTTTCTATTCTTTACCATAGTATAATAAAAATATTATTATAACAAGACTATTTTTATGATTACATATTATGAATATAGTTTATTTATACTTTATCTTTATAATTCATAAATATGAAAAAAATATTTTCTAAAAGAAATACATCCTCATTTATATTTATACTAATTTTATTGGTTTTATTAAATATAACTTATAATACTATATATGACTCTTTTAATTTATTTTTAGATAATATAATATATTATTACTCTTATATTTTAACTATATTCTTATCATTAAGAATAGTGATATTTTTTTATAAAAATAAAAAAGAAATTAAATTTAATAAGTATATAATAAATATTATATTTCAAATATTATTACCATTAAACTTTATAATTAGTAGTATTTATCCAATTTCATTATTTGTTACATTTTGAATATTTATATCAATCTATGTTGTTTTATATTGATTTGCATCTATTTTAATTAATTTCAAATTAAATAGCATTAAAAGGTGGTATAAATCAGATAATATTGATTATGTAGGTAGAATTTTAATGTATTTTATAATATCCGTTACAATTCCTTTAATAATTAGTAGTTATTTTTTTTCATATATTTATACCGAAATAAATATATGGACAATTATACTTTATATTCTATGAAATATTATCTTTTTTATTCTTTTCTGATTTTTACTATATTGATTATTTAGTTATATATATAGTTTAGTTTCTTTAAAAAAATATATTTTAAATGATAATAATATTAACAAATATATATACCTTAAAATTCTCACTTTTTATAAATATTCAAAAAGTAATTTAACTGACCAGTTTTTTTTATTTTTAAGCTATATAATACCTAATTTTAAGAAAAAATACATTCACTTTTTATATAATAAAAAACTAAATAAAGCTGAAATTTACAACTATTTTATAGATAATTTTAGAAAAGAATTAGTATTTGAAGAATATCAAAATGAGTTAGTTGATAATTTAACAAAATATAATATTAAAAAATCCGATTTAAATATAGAAGAATTAATTAATGAAATTATTATAATTAATGAAAAAGAAGATAAAAAGCTATTATCTCAAACTAAAATAGTTATGTTATCATTATGAATAGTCATTGATACTAAAGATGTAGTATATAGTCATCCATATAATGAAATCTCAAATATAATAATATATCGTAAAAAAATTAATACATATATAAAGAATGAGATTTCTAATATATATAAACAAAAAGATACATTAAACTCTTCTGAGTTTATTAAATATCTAGAGGAAAAAAAATCAAATTATAAAAATAATATAATTAAATACATATATAAATTACTTTCTAAACTTATATATGTATTAATAGGTATGATAAGTATTCTTTCAGCTATTTTCTTTTATACAGTCAATTATTTAAATAATAAATCAATTGATCTGATTGAATTTTTAATACTATATTATTGAAACAATGAAAAATTATTTATAGAAACTATAAATAAACTAGAAAATAATGAATTTTTCATACAAATAATGATATTTTTAAACTCTTCAAATTGAAAAGAATTTACTAATAATATATTACAATATTTTTCATACCTGATAATTGCTATAATTATATATTTTATACTACTATTTATCTTTATGTGACTAAATCAATTTATAAAACTTAGAATGAAACAAATAGATAATATTATATATTATACTAATCAAATAAAAAATATTAAGAAATAATTGACACACTAATATTTCCCTTATATCCCCCTAATATCAGTTCTCACCTGCTTTACTAGGGAGTACAGTAATATCCTTGATATTTATCAATCTCAGTCTATTTTTAGCTGTTACAGTATTCTTAGAGTTGAACGACTATATAATTCCTAATATCTTTGTAAAATTAGAAGATATTGCATACATTTTTGAAACAAAAAAACACTATTTTAAAGTAATAAATATCTATTTTTTAGGTTATATTACCTTTTTCATTTATCCAGTCTTTATCTTTCCATTGCATTTCAAAATAAGGCTCAAGGTATTCTTATTTATTTCTTCAAGAATCTCTGACCCTTAAATTTTAAAAGTCTCCATTCAATTTCTTTTTCAAAATGTTTCTTAGTAGTAAGGGTGTTTATTACCTAATATTACAATTATGAAGAAACAATATATAAAAAATGAGTGAATCACTATACTTCTATTTGCTCTATCCTCTCTTTGCTCGTCTGTATCACAGCTTTTAGATAGTCTTATGTCAATTTTTCAATTCCTTTCCTAACCCTTAGTTTTTTTCAGCTATCTTATCAGAATAAAGCCTATCAATTTTTAGTCAATATTTACATTGGCTACATGTTTTAGGTTAGTGGAAATAAATATTTTTATAAACCTCTTTAGTAGAAGCATCTACTCGAGAAAAACATATTGATATTTTATAATTTTTATGCTATAATATATAATATAAATTTTAATATTACAAAACCATGAGTGTAGAAACATGAGAAAATATAGATATTTTTGATAAATGGTGTAAGCCTTTTATAGATACTTTAATAGAAACAGGAGCAGGTAATGATGTAGAGTATTTTAGTTCTATTTGGTATAAACTTTCAAAAAATAAAGTCATAACATATGATGAGAGATATGACATGACTGGATTATGGGAATATGATAGTATGGTAGTCAGTCCAGAACCTGCATCAGAATGCTCTCTAGTTCCATCTAAGTTCCTGAAAAACTTTATGAAAACATGTGGTAATAGTATCTCAGATAAAGAACTTAAAGAATTAACTGATAATATTCCTAAAAAGTGTACTGAATGTTATCGTGAGTGAATAAAAGACACGACTAAGGAAGATGTAAAAAATACTGTGGGGAAATAAATTTTACTAATTCTTCATACCTTTCATATATCTCTGTACCTAAAACCGTTTTAAAAGCGTATTAAGTTAGGGTTAACTCAAATCTATTTCAGTCCAAATTAAGTCCAATACACCTTGCCAAATTAATGACCTATAAAATATAACAAATAAAGTATGACTATTTTTGATGAATGTTCACATGATTGGGTTTTTCATATAGATGCAGATAGTAGCTGATGACCACAAAATAAACCATGGCAATCATTTTATAGATGTAAGAGTTGTAATAAAGTAATTACTTTGAGTGAAAAATGTATTTTAGAACAAACAACATCCTTAAGAGAATGATTAAAAATTCAAAACTCTAATACTAAAGTTGGTATGATAGCTAATGTTATATCAACATGATTGTTATTAATAGCATTATGAGCTTTATTATTTTGAGATAAATTATTATAAATAATCAACATACTTCCCTCATTTTCTGGCTATTATGAAACACATATACAGCAAATCATAAAGTTCTACAATTCGCCTCGAAGGGTTTTTATATAGGAACACTTAAAGAAAAAAAACAGCTATTTTCAAAGTAATATATAGCTGTTTTTCGTGTTTTAAATTAGTTCTATTTTATCCCTATATATATCAAAGCTTCAAGGATACATAGATTCATAAAAATCCACATATCTAAACAACTCCTTTTTAGGTAATTCAGCTCAATCAAACAAAGTTGATCTAACAGTTAAAGTATCTCAATTGATTTCTCAGTCAATAAGTCATACATTAATTCTATTTTGAAAATCCTTTATCATATCTTTATCTTCCAACCTTATTTCAAAAACTGTATAGTTACTTACTTCTGAATCAATAAAAGGTAATCATACTATCTTTGCAGCTGACACCCTATGGTTTCAATTAACTGATACCATATAAATACTATTTCCATCAGGTCATATAAGTTTCATTAATTTTATTATATCACCTTGGAAAGCATCATAATCCCAATTACCATTTAGCATATCTAATCAATATCAATAAATCTGTTTTGTTGAGTACTTTCATTCTCGAGTACTATCTCATCACCAGTGAGGAAGCTGAGTACAAAAAGTTCAAACTATAAGTGCTGGATCAACTCTCTCTTTATAACAGTGAAATCAGTCCCTCATATATTCAAATATTCCATGAGGAAGAAAATCTTTACTCTCTCCTATTTTCTTAAACTCTTCCTGAGAACTAATTGACACTTGTGACACCCAATCATCATAGGATAGACTTCATTTTTCACTAAAATTCTCAATTTTTTGTTCTCTAAATCTAATATTATAAGTTGTAGTATACCATAAAATATTTTCTACTGTCATTTTCTTTCATAACTCTACTAAACCTTCATATATATCATTATAATCATATTCTCTGTGAAGCTTTGTACTATCCTCTATTAATTTTCTTAACTTATTCTTATCACTATAAGAAGAAAAAATTTTAAAATAATCATCGTCCATCCATCTGAATACAAAATAATATTTCAATATATCTTTCATAGTAAGTCTTCATAGTCAGACTTCAAGCTTATTGATAACATCTAAGACTTCAGAATACTTTTTTGTCACAATAGAAAAAAATATAGAAAGGTCCTCAGGTATAAAATCTCAAAATGCTTTATATTGAGAAATGAATCAAATAGAACGTAAGTCCCGTTTCTTAGAGTAAAGAAATGGGAACATATAAAAGTCTTCTACACTCTTATCTAAGGATTCAATGAACTCTGATCATTTAGTTGATAAATCTTCTTCTCAAAGACTTAAAATACTAGCAACTTTATTTCAAAAGCGTTGTTTAGTTACTCATCAATTATTTTTTATATTAGATTCTAGTACTTCTGTAGGGGTATTATTATCTCACATATATTTTATTTTAATCTATTATATTTATGATAACATATTACTAAAAATAAAACAATCACAATAGAATAACTTATCTACTCAAAGAGACAGTTTGCTAATTCTATTATTGTAAATATAATCTTATAAAAGAAAATAAGTACTATATAATCGCTAAGCATTTATATGTTCTTAATATTTTAGTCCTTAAAATAAATTAGATGTGAAACTTAGATTTTTTAAAATATACAAAAGATGAAAAAGATAGCTATAATTTTTGAGAGTCAGCTCTAATAACTTTACACACTTTCATTAAAGGCTATGGAGATAATATGGATTTGATTGAATCTTATATTGTTGATGAAATGAAAGTATTGGAAATAGAAATACCACATTACAAAAAATGGAGTAAATACTATAACAAAAATACACATATAAGTCGAAACTATAAAAAGAAAGCACTTAAAGAGATACTTGAAAATTTAAAAAGTAACAAGGCTTAATAAAATTAGTTATGAAGTATGATACACTAAAAATATACTTATTCTAATTCCCTACTTCAGTCCAAATTAAATCTAATACACCTTGCTAAATAGTTAATATATTATTCATAATAAATAAGTTCTTATTTTGAGAAAAGAAAAGCTACAAACATTATACATTCACTGAGGTATGACATTTAAAAATAATGATGATTATTTATTTTATTTGAATAATAAAGTAATATCACTAGATGGGAAAAATAGTTGGGATTGAGATTACCTAAAAGAACAATTAATAAATGATTGTACAATTATAAAGCCTAGAATGCCCTTACAAGATAATGCAAAGTATTCTGAGTGGAAGGTAATTTTTGAAAAATATTTAGACAAATTAAACAATGATATAATTTTAATGGGATCATCATTAGGATGAGTATTTCTTGCTAAATACCTATCAGAAAATAAGGTAGATAAGAATATTGTGTCAGTATACATGATTTGTCCCCCTTTTGATAATACCCTAATAGGTGAAGACTTAGTAGGATGATTTGAACTACAGAATAATTTATCAATGATTGAATCACAATCTAATAATATTAAATTACTGTTTTCAAAAGATGATGAAGTAATTCCTATATCTCATGCAAGTAAATATCAAGATAAATTACCAAATTCTGAAATAATAATTTATGAAAGTAAAAATTGACACTTTAAAATTCAAGAATTTCCAGAAATAATAACAATGATTAAAAAAGATATAGAGTCAATAATACAATAACGTATTATATATACTTCTCTGCCTCTCTATATCAAACCCCTACTAACTCATCCACTTTATTAAAACTATGAAAATCAAGTTCTCCATACTCAGGTTCAATCAAAATAATATTTTTTCCTTGAGCCTGTAGAGAACGATCTTCGTTTTGTTTCATCATAAATATAAGCGTTCTCTGAAGAATCTGAAAATTGAGTTTAAAAAATCAAACATTAAAATCAACTCATAAAATCTTTCTCTTACTCTGAAGGTCTTCATTTACTTTTTTCAAAGCACTTACAGCTATAATATTTTTTCCATTCAAGCATTCTATAGGAAGATTATTTACAATCCCGCCATCCATATATAACTCTCCTTCTATACTATGAGGTTTAAAAATACCTGGCAAACTGATGCTCGCTCTGATGGCATCTATTATTTTTCAAGATTCAAATACTTTTCTTTCTCAGTTGTAAATACTCGTAGCGATAATTTTTAATGGTATATTAAGTTCCTCAATAAGTATTTCTCAGAAAATAGAATGAAGTTTCTTATATATTTTATCTCCCTTTAATAGACCTTCTTTTAAACTTACATCTATTAATTTTATATAATTAATAGCCTTAGATATCTCAATCATTTCTTCAGAGGTCTTTCATATAGCATAGAGAGATGCAACAATAGCTCACATAGAAGTTCAAGAAATCTCTTCTATACCTATATCGTTTTCTTCTATATATTGAATCACTCAAATATGAGCGAATCATCTTGCAGCACCTCATCATAATGCCAAACTATATTTTTCCTTCATGATATAAATTTTATTTTAAGAATAAACTTAATCTTGATCTCTTACGAGATTCCAAAAACTCTTCTGATGTAGAGACGAAATTTTCTCCTGTTTTCTCAATAGAATCTATAAAAAATATAGGTTCTAATAAGCTTTTTTTCTTATTCTGTTCATTCAAAATCATTGAAACAAAACTATTTGGTGGATAAACAAGACTCGTTCATATATTTTCTAGTTGTATATCAAATCACACATCTCCTTTGAATTCAGAAGTATAGGACTTCATTACGAGCTCTGAACAAACTAGTTTCTTATCAGAATAAAAGTTAAATATGTAATCATATCACTTTCATATATGCTCAAAACTATTTCATATAGACCTGTAAATTTTTTCTTTAGTAAAAGTAGTTCTTGAAACTCCGAGATAATCATTATGTGAAATAAATTTCTCAATATCTACTACCTTTATTCCATCTCAAGTAGCTTCTATTACATAATGAGTTTTACTATCAAGATCAGAAATAAAATCAGATGAAAAATTCTTTTTCAAAAAACTTCATTTTCAAACATATAATGACATATGTTTCCAAAATCAAGGAATAGAAATATTCGAAGCATTCCAATTTCATCTCGTTAGAAAGATATCTCAAGGCTGAGCAATTTTTAAATATTTGTCTATATTCTTCTTTGTTATAAGCCCTTTAGTTCTAAAAGAAAATCTTGTAATAGAAATAAGGTATGAAACCTTCTCAGATACTATAAAGAGAAGCTTATCGAATCTATATTTAAAATAAAAAAATAAATTATTATAATTAGCAGACAATCTATTTTTATTATTTACTTCTATCTCACCAGATATAAGAAGTTTATAAATCTTTGAATCCATATATCTCTGAAAAGGAGTGATAAAAATATTTGGTGTATTTATGGTGGTTACAAAACGTGGCCTATAAATATACTTTGCAAAATATCCATAATCCTTTTTAAAATTTTCATCCAAAAGTACTCGAATAAAACTTTTATGCTCTCCAAAAATACCCTCTATTTCTAGAATAGAATTAAAATAAAATACCAAAAGAAATTTCCTTAAAACCAATTTGTTGTAATGGATAAAAAAGAAATATTTTCTATATCAAGAAAACCAAATAAGTTTTTTAAGTTTACTAAATAAATCTATGTATTTCTTCCAAAGGATCAAAAAAGATTCTTTGTCCTCTTTGGTATATGAGTTCTTTTTTGAACGAAGTAATGCATGATTTTTCAGTTCCTTACTTAACTGTCTATAATCCTTTTTTATGAGATCAATTTCTCGTAAAATTTTTTTTACTTTCATTGTTTTTAGAAGTATGATTTAAAATACATTTTTTTAAGAAACAGTTTTCCATTAATAATCATATATATGTTCAATTATAACAGAGTTCTGTTTTAAATCTGTTAATAGTTCACTTAAATGTGATACATAAGTAAGAATAGCTTTTCTCGTAATTCATTTTTTAGTAGTAATGGGCTGTGTAAAAAGCACTTCTGCATTTTTAGGTATGCTGTAATCAGACTCTTCTAATATAGAAATTAATACTGCTCAATTATTTCAAGCTATTTCCCTAAAAGCTACTCATTTTTCTGCTAGAGTAGATGCATAAATAGTAAATTCTCAATACCTTGGTAATAAAACAAGAGTTGAACCATCATCATACTGTTCCAATACCTGTAGCTTCGGAAGTTCAGATTTAATACCCTTCGGAAGAAAATCAATAATTACTGCCGTTTCAAGAAGTGGAGATTCATATGCCGATTTTGTTCCTATTTCTATCAGTTTTCAATAAATAGTTTTAATAAAGAGCTCTCAAGTAATGAGATATTTTCTTTCTAGTTTTCTAAAAAATCTATCTCCAAAAAACGACGTATCTGTCCAAAGAGCAAATAGTCTTGATTGAAAATCAAATTCATACCAAGGAGTATGGTTTATAAAATCAACATAGTCTTTCGAAAACTTTGCATAGAATACATCTTCTTCTATCATATCATCAAATAGAGGTGGATCAGTGAGTCTCCCAATCACTGTTTCATACAGAGCTTTCAGAGAAAACTCAACAGTAGAGCTTACTCATATAACCATAATCATTACGTGATATCAAGTATTAAATGCATACTCATCTTTTATCTTGTCATATACGGCTCCATAGCTTCCCCACAGTTGGGATACATGATTCATATATGGAAAATTAGTAGAAGTCATATGAGCAAAATAATCAGCTTGTTCTTGAGGTCCATGTACAAGGAACCACTCTGGAAAAGTTAAATATGTTTGATCTGGTCATCTTTGATGAACCTGAGGTGTAAGTACTGATATATCAGATTTCCTATGCGTTTTTCATTCTCAATTATATACCGTTAAGTTATTTCAATTATTAAAGAAAAATATAAATCAAGAGAGAATAAGGAGTAAGAGAGTAAGAAATTTTATTTTATTCATAAGGCTATTTTTTGGTAAATATAATCAATGTATTTTTTGACGGATCCTTGTGTTGTAACAACCTTTCTCACGAATCTACCAATCCGTTTTTCGAAAGAACCTTTATCCAATATGTAAGGGGTTGGAAGTTTCTATATTCTTTCTTATCTTCTTCATAGGATACTCAAAGACCAAGGTTAAAGACACTATGTAATAGAGAGCAAAATACTACCATTTCTTTTGTGTCTGCGTTATGATCTCTGAGTATAAACTTTCCTCCAGGTTTCAATAAGTCAGATATCCCTTTTATAAATCATTCTAATTTTTCAACGGGTACATGATGAAGACCTATAAAACAACTTATCAAATCAATGCTCTCTTTTTTAATTTCATTTTTAAAACCTATGAAATCTAAGTGCTTTGATACTTGAGATACCTGTCATCTCTCGAATATTTCTGCAAGACTATTGTCTGGAGATACATCATTCATAGTGAATATATCTCAATGAATATGAAATGTTTTCTTAAAGTCATTTACATAACGTCCAGTAGAGCCGATCTCTACATACGAATCTGCCCTAAAATCAGCTCCCAATAATTGTTTACTTTGAGTGATCATCTCTTGCTTTTGTTTTTTTAGAGCTGGAAGTCCATAGGTAACATCAGATAGAAATGGTTTTATAGTACCTAGTTTCCCTGAAATATTTTTATAAATTTCTTCGTCCGTATTACATTTTTTTGTCGACTGACTGATTAAATAATGAAAAGAATCTTCTGGATATATATGATAAATATTTTGAAGGAAGAGATAGAATCTATCACTCCAATAGGTATCAAGAAATACCTCTTTAAATTCTGAAGTTTCTTTTGAAGTTGAAATCGCCTCTACTAAAGTATCAGTTTTGTAGTAAGTATCCCAAATAATATTCCTAAATCTAAAATCAGGATCTAATTTAGATTTCAATTTAAATAGTTTTTTTGCTCACGGATACGCTTTATGGAATTGCTCACTCGTAGCATGAGCTTGGTATGGTAAGTAATAAGCACCATTTACTGCAATAACAGCATCTTCCAGTTCTCTCGTCCATACAGCAACTTTATTCTTTTCTACCTCACTCGTAGCTTGTTTATAATAGACTACAAATGCAAATACTTCCTCTCTGGCCCAAGACATATATGATTCAGTATCTGGATGAGCATGTCTCATTGATACATTTATAATATTTACATTATGACGCTTGTATATTTCAGCCATTACATTGGTAAATTCTTCAAACCTATCTATTGGAACAAAGTATTCTAAAAGTACATAGGTGCTTTTTTTTCTTGAATTTGGTTCCAAGTCTGCAACATCATATCAGGCCTCATAGTTTCTCATATGCACTTTCTTTCCAGCAAACAAAAGAGGATCAACCATATATTCCCTAAACCATTTTCAAAATGGTAATTCACTAAAAATCCAAAAAAATATTTTTTCTAATGAGTAATCTTTTCATCAAGACATTAATCTCGTTTTTGTTGTCGGTTTTTCATTCGTTTTCTCCCAAGTAACAGCGTTAATAGATTTATAATGTGGAGGGTACATATCTCAATTATGAAATATAGACTTCTTTTTTGAACGAATATATTTTATAAAATAATCTTTATATTCACTAGTAGGCATTTTCTTATTTACTCTTTTAACCGCAACGTTTTTCTCTAATTCTAATTCAGCCTGAGCGATAACTCATAGTGCATTATATCATCCAATAGCTCCAAAAAATATTTCTTTATTCTTTGTTCTCGATGCATGTTTTAATGTTCCATCAGCTAAAATTATATCTATTGATCTCACTGATAGAATAAGTGGTCCGAGTCAAATATATCTTCCATGGACATTTACACTCAAAGAACCTCACACAGTAAAATTTGCATAGGTTTGCATAATACTAATACTCAAATTATGTACATCTATATATTTTTGTATATCACACCATCTCATTCATGATTGAACTTTAATGGTCTTCTCTTTTTTATTAAAATCTACCACTTGATTCATACCTCTCATATCTAAATGAGTACTATTATAGCTTGCCGTTTGACCTCACATACTAAATCTTCCGCCTCATACTGATATCGGTCAAGCAGTATTTTTTAAAACATGTAATACATCTTGAATTGAGGTAGGTGTTTCTACTTTCGAAACAAGCACTGGATGAAGTCCTGTTACCTCATTCACTATTCTTTCATCACCATCAAGTCACTCAATTTTACATGCACTTGGATTCTTCAAATAATCTCACTCCACTTTATTTCATTCAATATATCTATTATTAATAATAGATGATTTTTTAAAAAAGAGAATAATAAATAAATATACAAATCCTAACACAGGAATCAGTACTAAAAAAAGAAACTTCCCAGATCTTCATAAATCATGAAGCCTCTTGGTGCTAATAGCGAAAAGTGCCCAAAGTAAAAAAGGAGAAAGAATAATCGTCATATTATCACTAATAATATATCAAATACAACTATAGAGAACATAATAACTCAACCATACAAATAAGGTAGAGAGAAAATATTCTGAACGACTAAGTTTTCCTTGAAAAGAAAATACTATTTTTTTTACTGAATGGTTCATAAAGAGTCTGTTATAAAATATAATTTTAATCAAAAGAAATAAGCTTCTTGAGTTCCTTATAATCAATCTTCCCTGTTCATAGTACAGGAATTTCATGTACTGTTTTTACCTCTGATATCTTTACAAGATTACTGACTCACTTTTCTCTCAAATAGTTATTTGCCTCTTCTTTCGCAATCACACTTGTACTGAATAGTACTATCTTTACTTCTCCAACTTTCTCGATTGCTTCAATCGCAAGAGTAACTTCATCACTTTTCCCATACTTTTCAAGTAATATTCATTCAACAAAAGGTAAGCTAATCATTTCTCATGCTATTTTTATAAACCTTTTCAGTCTTCAGGTAATCGTTAGAAATCCATCACTATCTACCAATCATAAATCCCCTGTCTTATAATAAGATTTTCACCCCATTTCTTCAAAAGGGTTTTCTATATTTTTATCTAAATATCAACCAAAAACTGAAGATCAAGAAACATAAATCATCCCCTGTTCTCAGGACTTCTTTTCTTCTTTTGTATCAATATCTATTATCTTATATTCTAGATTTGGAATAAATTTCCCAACCGTTCCTCTCTTAACTCAATCTATAGGATTGATAGTTAAAACTGGACTACACTCTGTTATACCATATCCTTCCAATATTTCCCCCTTTGGAGCTAATTCTTTAAACCTATCAAATACTTCTGGAGAACATTTCTCAGCTCATACCACTACATATTTTATATTTTTAAAGTCATACTCCGAAGCCAAGTTCATAATCATTTTGAGAAATGTTGGAGTAGCAGTAATAGAAGTAACCTCAGTATATTTTATAATATTTAAAATAGTTTTTGCATCATTTGGATCTGGAGTATATACTACTTGTAATCAAGTAATAAGAGGCATAATAGTATTTATTGTAAATCAAAAACTATGAAAAGGCGGAAGAAAACCAAGAAGTCTATCATCTGTCTGTAATTCAAATATATCAAGTGATCACCTAATATTATCAATAATATTTTTATGAGTTAGTGGCACTGCTTTTGGGAGAGATTCTGAGCCAGACGTAAAGAGTATTACTGCAGTATCTTTCATATTTGGTATTGGCATATAGAGGCTCTTTCAAAGCGCTATAAATTTATCAGCTAAGCTCACATTTTTTAATAACCCCTCTAAAAATACAAAACCCTGTTTGTCCTCATTATCATTCTCATCAATCAAGTACTTTTCTAGAAAATCATTCTTCACTCTATCAAAGAAGTTTGAAGAAGTGAGAATTTTATTTACTTTTGAAAAACCTACACAATGCTCAAATGATTCTTTTCATAGTGTCCAATTAAACATTACTGGAACCTTCCCCGCTAGGTAAGTAGAAAGTATGATCAAACTGGCACTTCATACTGATGGAAGCATAACACCAATATAGTCTCCTGGTATTTTCTTCAAATAATTACTAATCAGGTATGCTTTTATAATAAAGTCTTTCTTGCTCTGCATACCAAAAATATTATCCCACATATATGAGTCTCATTTATTTCTCTTGAAATTATCTTTCCAAAGCGCCAATATACTATCATCTCATTTTTTAATTTTATCAGCTGCGAATAGTCACTCTGAAGTTCAAGAAAAATGCCATTCAGATTTTTTGAGTTCCTCTTCTTGAGTACTCTGTCAAATAGCCATTATGTAGAGATCAGCTACTGTTCTTAATTCTGTAATAGGTGGATTGGATGCTCAAGGAAAGTTTGCTTGAATATATGATTTTATCTCTGCCGCATCGAGACTATCAAAATAAAGATCCAAAATGAGGTTTAATTCTTCTCATATATCTGAAATTTTTATTGATTTTATCTCTGAAATTTTCTTTAATATTTGATCTATAATTCTCTGATCAATTTGTGAAATATCATGATGAGTCGTGAGATTAAGTTCCTCTTCAGATCATGTAATTATAACTGGCTTCTTTCTATTCTTTACGTCATTATAGTAAAAGTAATGTGGTAGGTAAGAAATTTTCTCCTCACCATTCTTATTATAAAATCATTCCAGAAAGGCGTTAAAGTCATTGAGCGTTTTATTCTTATATCTATGTACTTGAGCTGTCATGTCTTCTACTTCGATATGAACCTTTCTTCTTGGTGCAAAAAATATAAGATTTGCTAATACATACCAAATAGATCTTAGGTACGCCTTTCAAAACCCAGTATTTCAGTTATCCCAAGATCTTGACCAGATACTTCACCAAAGTCATCTCGTTCTTATTCAAATGACTTTTGTATTTTCAGGCATAAGATTACAAATATGATATGCCGATTGTTTTCATTTAATACTTTCAAATCACTGTCTATATATCTGACCTGATGGATAAATAAGTATATTTTTTCCATTTCATAAAGCATCTACGATCTGTTGGAACACTTTTTTTACCGTCTCTGGATCTGCTCATTTCGTCATTTCTCAAATTGGAACCGTACCTACCAAGTCCATTATCTGTTTCAAAACAGGTTTGTTATAATACAGCTCAGATGCTACAGGAGAGACTTTTATATACTCAGACAAAGTAGATAATAAAACTCTTGGGTCGATTAAGGCTACGTGATTTGGCAATATAAAAACTGGTCCATCATGCTTCAAGTGCTCTTCTCAAGTAACAGACACTTTGTAACGAAGAGATAAAATTATTCTCACTATCCATAAAACTATTTTCATGAAAAATATTTATTATAAATATAAATTATCTCCTCCCTTGATAAGGGGAGGCTGGGAGGGGTTTCTATTTTTGCTTCTGATATAAAGTACCTCATAAAATAAGAATAATTAATCCTAAGATTATCATCAACACACTATATCAGAAAGTCTTCAAAATAGCACTGCTGAAAAACATCATACAGAATATAACGATACTTAATACTAAACCATAAGTACTCGAACCATACTCCTTCTTATCCTCTTCTCATATTCTTTTCAGTAGATATGAATCGATAAGATTAGAGCTCACTCAGAAAAACATCCCAAGAAGCACTGCGAGTCAAGAAAGGGCTGAAAAAGTAACAGATAAATAAGGAAAAAGAAATATGAGTAGTGCAAATAAACTATTAAATATAATAAAAAACTTCCAACGTGCCTGATTCATTTTCATAGAAATAAAGTTTCATAGAATCGCTCAAACAGCGGAATATAACAAAACATACGTAGCATCTGAAGCCTCTACATCAAACTTAACCACACTAAATTCAATAGATGCTTGGGATACTATGGTAGAAATAGCCCATAAAAACGAAGATACAATAATAATAAGGTGATAATTCTTAATGATATATTTTAAATCTGGGATATAGAGAGACAAAGCTTTTTTCAGACTTCTTCTCCTATCATAAAAATAAGACTTCCAACCATTCTTTATAAGTGACCTAAAGCTTCTTTCATCATAATTGAGTGTAAGTGATGCTACTGCTGTAAAAAATAACATAGCAAGAATAACTAAATATCCATCATGTCACATTTTCTCGAACAAAATACTTCCAAGTAATGATCAAACAATTATAAATACTACAAATATAATCCCAGCTAGAGCATTCACAACTGTTTCACTAAGTCCTGTTTTTATAATTTCAACAGAAACAAGAACATTTTTTACTACGTTCCAAAGTCAATATAAGAATCAGACGAGGGAAATAATAATAGCAAAGCTAATTCCATTTGAGAAGCCTAAATAGTAAATAGCTCCTATAAGCAAAAGTGAAAATGTAGATATTACAAACAAGAAATATTTCTTCAAAAATGTAACCGCAAAAGCTCATCAGATTAAGTAAGCAAATATTCATCACAAACTCAAATATCCAGCTATTTCTTGTAAATCTGGAGCAAGAGTACTCCCAAGATCTCACCAAAGAAAAAATTTTAAAGATGAGAAAAAGGCTGCCCAAGTGGCAACCAAAGTTAAAAATATGATAAAAGTTTGGTATCTCTTCATCTCTATAATAGTTTAATGAAATATAATGGCTAAATATTACTCCTATTCATTAATTTTACAAGAAATAGAGTATATTATATTTCCTTTTATATTTGAAAAAGTAGTATAATGAACTCTATTACGTTCAAATATTAGCTTCAAAGTAAAATCTATTCATGATATATTCATATCTATATCCTGTTTTTCTTGTAGCTTGTATTGTCACTCAATATATTTCTTATCTCTATTGTATTTTAGCAAAGATTCCGTAGCAGTCCACAATACATAAAAGTTCTCCCAATTTCTCGATCCCAGTAACTCGTATTCTTTCTCAGAAAATATATCTAATACACTCTGATCCCTTGATTTATTTATTTCAACGTCTACTCAAATACAAGTATCGGATACTCAGACAAAAAGTAAATCTTTTTTATGTGAAAGAGACCAGTAATTCTCGTCAGTATATACTGGTATTCCCACTTCATTCTCACTAGGCATATAGTTCATTCCTATACGCTGTGAAATCAGATATCGTGCTGATATACTTTCTGAAAAAGTAGGTTTATTTTTGAGAGACTTAATATAGTCCTTCCTAAAGTAACTTAAAGATTCTGCGAGAATATCATCTGAGATACACTGGAGTTTTAAAAACATAAATTATATTTTTTTAGATAAAAGGAATACTATTTCACTTCTCTTCTAATTTTTTGTGAATAATCCTCACTCTTTGCAAAATTCTCTGATAACTCATTAATTTCATAATAACTACGAGCTTCTTCTAGACTTAATGAGGTATCTATAAGTCATAGATTATAAGCTATCTTATCTGAATTTGATGGAAGTAGTACTTTCTCATCGAAAGGTGATATTTTATCAGATCTCAAAGTATTCACATGTCTGAGAATGCTCGTAGTACAAGTATTCCATAGAGTATTATAAAATTCAGGTTCTTTGGTAAGTTTGTCTGCTCTATACATTACCGATGAAAATAATGATTGTATTTGTTCTTTTGTGGCATTCATAGGATACATACGAACAATATCTTTTCTATAATTCGCACGAAGCTTTACGAGATCCTTTTCGTCTCCAACTATATATACTATTTCATATTGATTCATAAGTCCTAAGAAAGGGTTAAATGATTCTCACTTTTCTTTTCTTAGTTCAGCAGATATAGTAACATATTTATCTCAAGAGAATCCGAAAGATAGCATGGTATGTGCTGGTCAATCATAGTCTGAAAACGGTTCAATGATATAGTAGACTGATTCTATTTCATCTAGATTGTATATTTCATCGTAATAATTCACGATGTGTTCTTCGGTAGAAGTGTGTGTAAAATTTCTTACATTTTTTACTTCTATATTGCTTCCTGAGAATGTTATTTCTGGAAGAATAGCTTCTGTAGTTGTCCAATCTCTATATAATGATGGGGTTTGAGAGAGCCACCAAGCGAGTCAAATGGTAAGTGTAAGTATAAAACTAAGAAGAAATATTCTTTGAAATATGTACCAAAATACTCTTAATAAGATTAATATAGCATGTAATATATATAAAAATACTTTCACTATAAATAATAGGACTGTTTTAAAAAATTTTTTCAGTAATCTCAATAAATATACAATAGATTTTCAGAGCTTTTTAAGAACTCTCTTAATATATATAGCTATAAGGTGATACTTTTTTTTGATACGCTTATTTCTCATGAACAATAGTTTAAATAATTATCGTACTATTACTCTAAGAAAAGAAGACCTAAATGCAATTTGTTTTATTAATTTTTTACTTTTAGGTATCTTTTCATAATATATACCTAATAAATAATTACAATTTTCTCTATGGCTTCCCCGAAACTTAAAGCAATACAATTTGATTTTTCTCAGTTACATGAGAAAGAAAAATATATAAAAGAAATTCCTTCTCTCAAAAATATTCTAGAATTAGAATTAAATAATAAGCTCACCTATTTTGTTGGAGAAAATGGAAGTTGAAAATCTACTCTCATTGAAGCAATCGCAACCAGTTTTGGATTTAATAAAGAATGAGGTACTATTCATTCTAACTATAAAACAAACAATATAGATAATATAGAATCTAGATGGGTTCGTTTATCCTGGGAACCTCTTAAATATAAAAACTGATTCTTTTTTAGGGCAGAGTGAATCTATAATTTCAGTAATTACTTAGAAGAAATTGATGGTTTTAGAGCGTATTGATGAGATAATTTGCATAATTTTTCCCATTGAGAGCAATTTATGAAGATCATTGAATCAAGAATAGAGGTAGTTTGATTTTATATTCTTGATGAAATAGAGTCTGCATTATCTCCAGTAAATCAACTGAAACTAGTAGAAATTATTAAATATATGAAATGAAAATGAAGTCAATTCATCATAGCAACTCACTCACCTATAATATTACAAATACAAGATAGCGAGATACTTTCTTTTGATAACTGAGAAATAATAAAAACTGAGTATGACTTTGTTTCTTGTGTTGATATCTACAAAAGAGTTTTGGCCAAAAATATTTAACAAAGTAATTTTTACTTCACAATCGAATGCTTCGCATCAAAACCATCTCATTGCATAGATAATCCAAAAGTAACTTTATGTTTCCCATACTTTTTATTAATAAGGTTCATAGCTTGAGTAAGTTGGTAATGATTATCCTTACTACGAATAGGTCTATCGAATAAAGTCATCTGTCTCGGAAGGTAGCTCCTAAATTTCGATAAAACTATTCCTGTAGATCTATATGTTATATTTTCATTATAGTTCCTATGGAAAAGATCTAACATAACACTAAAAAGATTATTACGTATATTGGTATGTTCACTCAGAGTTAGATCGTATGTAAGAGTTGTAAATTCTTTGGTTCTTAACATAAGGGTTACTTGCCTCACTTCATAATTCTTCATAGTTACTTCTTCGAATACCCTTTCAAAATTATTAATAAGCTGTACTTTCAAATACTCGTAATCCGAAGTCATAGATTTATTGAAACTCCTTGATCTACTTATAGATTTTGGCTCTCTTCACTTCCTCACTCTAAAAGCACTTACTCAACAAAGCTCCAACCATAAGTCCGTACCAGTTTTTCATATGTCCTTCTGGATACTTCGAAATCCCAAAGATATAAAGTCATATATAGACTGGCATCCATACTTAAATCGTTCCTGATAGGACTTTCATATATATGGTATATCTTTCAATGGAAGACGCTTAAAGAGTTCTTTTGCTTGATCCTGAGTATATCAGATATATACCCCATACGGTTTATTGATCTTTGAGTATATCTTTGCTTTTATTCTCGTATTTGCTACTCATATACTCACTGGTATTCATACTTTCTTGAAGATATCTCTTTGTAAATTCTTAATATATTGCTCTAAGTTCATTTTATTCATTTCAGGAAGTCATGTAATATCGCAGAAAGCTTCGTCTATCGAAAATGGTTCTACTTTAGGAGTATTATAAGCTAAATACTTCATCAGTTTATCAGATATTTCTGTATAGTAGTTATGATCAGGCATAAAATAATGTGTATCTGGTCATAACAAACTTCTTGCTTCCCATATTGGTGTTCATGTTTTTATTCATAATGCCTTCGCTTCATACGTACAAGCTATAATAATTTCACCTCCAACACAAACCTTTTTCCCTTTTAATTCAGGATTACGCAATACCTCACAACTCGCAAAAAAACAATCACAATCTACGTGGATATATATTTTTTGAGAAGTTTTAAAGCGCATAAATTCGTATACATTAAAATATATACGAATTATATACAATTAAAAATAAAATCAATAAAAAATACTTACTTATATGAAAATTGATCACACACAAAACAGAAAGCTAAAGCATTCTGTTAAATATATATTTTTCAACGACTAGCTTTAGCTAGCTCGTTATTAAAAAAACACTAAACCCTTTCGGTTTTAGTGTTTTTTATATTCTCATTTTTTTATTCTTATCTTCTTTTGAAGCTCTTTTTTCTCCCTGAGTGTTCCCCGCCTCCTTTTGGAAATCTTCTGTTTATTTGAGGCTTTTTAGGTTTTACTTTGAGTCCTTCTACTATTTTCGTTTCAAAAGGATTATCTGTTACTACATGAATCCTCTTTCAAATAAGCTTCTCTATATCAAGTAAATATTCATATTCTTCTTGATTACAGAACGAAAGTGCGGTACCATTAAGTCCAGCTCTTCCAGTACGTCCAATACGATGAACATAACTCTCAGGCTCATTTGGTAGATCATAGTTAATAACATAAGCTAGGTCATCGATATCAATTCATCTCGCAGCAATATCAGTAGCAACCAAAATTCTCGTCTCACCGGTTTTAAAATTCTTCAAAGCTCTCTGGCGGGCATTCTGAGATTTATTTCCGTGAATAGCTTGAGCAACAATTCCTACCTTATCTAAATCTTTTACAATCCTATCAGCACCATGCTTCGTACGTGAAAAGACGAGAACTGGTACCTCACCCATTTTTTTCAGTAAATAAGATAAAAGAAGTTTCTTATCTCCCTTCGTTACATGAAATATCCCTTGTTTCACAGTGTCAGCGGTAGATGAAACTGGAGCTACTTCCACTTTCACAGGGTTATTTAAAATAGAATTTGCCAGTGAAAGTATTTCTTTTGGCATCGTAGCTGAGAAAAATAAGGTTTGTTTTTTCTGAGGTAAAACTTTCAAAACTTTTTTTACATCGTTTATAAATCACATATTCAGCATTCTATCAGCTTCATCTAATATGAATATTTCAATATGCCTCAAGTTTATAAATCATTGATTCATAAGATCTAAAAGTCTCCCAGGTGTTGCAACCAGGATATCAACTCACCTCTGTAATTTTCTTACTTGAGAATGCTGTTTTACTCCTCAAAAAATAACACAATGTGATAGAGAAAGATTCTTCCCATACGCTATAAAGTTTTCTTCTATCTGAATCGCTAACTCACGAGTTGGAGTTAGAATAAGTGATTTGATTTCACGAGATACATTTGAAGTCTCTTTCTCCCTTGAGAGAATTTGTAAGGTAGGAATAGCAAAAGCTGCTGTTTTTCCCGTTCATGTTTGAGCGGCTCACAGAACATCTCTTCATTCCAAAATATGAGGAATTGATTTTTCTTGAATAGGAGTAGGATTTTTATATCATTCTCTCTCAAGAGATTTTAGGATAGGTTCTATTAGATCAAGTTCTTTAAATAACATTTTAAATATATATAATTTTTACTAACAAGAGATATATTATACTTATTATTTTATAAATATCAATAAGTAATTCTATAACTATATTTTCTAACAAATATACTCTCCATTCTCAAAGACTTTTTCATCATCAATAAAAATCTCTTTTATATCTGGAAATATATCGATATGATACCTCTGATTTACTTTATTGCTAATTTTTTTCCTATAAATCTGATGTTTCTTTCAGAGAGACATATGAAATCAAGTCACTCTTTCAAATGCATTTACATCTGATAGGCGTTTATTCTTTGCAATTCAAGTATTCATTCAAAATCATAATTCCCTACACATCACTTCTCCCTCCTCCGATGCTGAAACTTTATCTAAAATATTCGTAAAATTCTCAGGGGCTCTTGTGTCTTCACAAGTAAGAATACTCTTTGTGATTTTTACTGTAAATGGTTCACAAAATTCAACCTGCATGTCATCATTCGGAAAGGCATAGACAGATAACTCACCGTTCACATTATCAAAAACCCTACTCTCTGTAAAAACTTCTCATACTGGAAATGTTGATCATCTATTTTTCTTTATTCCCTCCTTTATAGGTTCATAATTTCAAATATTCTGTTTCATATCTTCGAATCATCCTGTTATATTGAGTGTAGATCCATCATTACATATCACTTTTATAGAATCCGCCTCATCTGATAGATACTTCAGCCTATCTCAAAGCTTTTGATAAAAAGGAAGTTGGTATTCAAGAGCATCAACGTATGTCTCTATTTGTTCATCTTTCGTATACTTTAAATGATTATGCTCCAGGCATCCTATTCATTTATTATGAAGGTTCAGGCGAATTCTAAAGTTATCAAGTCTGAAGTTTGTTGATTGAACGAGTATTACTGTTGAACCTTCTTCCAGTCACAAGAGCTTCTCTTTGATTTCCTCTTTTTCAACAGAATTAAAATCAATACATTCAGTATTCGCTCTGTTTTTCAAGTTCTCTCTATATCAAGTCGATATCTCTGTCGATAGTTTTGAATCGAGATCATACACTAAAGCAACGGATTTGTCAGAGTACCTTGGATCATCAATCTTTAAGTTATGTTCCAGTATATTTTTTGTTGCCTCTAAAAGCTTTTGTTTCATCATAGGAGGTTTATAATATTTATAATTCATTTTAATTAAATATAAGAACAAAATAAAGATTATCAACTATATAAGAAAAAATCTTACTAAATATAAAAAAAGTACTTAGATTACCCCTGTTTTTCATAAAGCACGCATAGAAAAGAGCCTCTGTTGAGAGGAATTCTTAGGTTCAGTATTGATGTGTTTTCTAGGAGTCTTTCAAAACTTCTTTTTAAAGCAAGTTTCT
>Ga0228623_1000063_pt1 | contig 69739 bp, 68 predicted proteins | sample 28DmetaG_FD_182856 | JGI IMG/M metagenome (GOLD analysis project Ga0228623, IMG submission 182856) | Seawater microbial communities from Monterey Bay, California, United States - 28D | ecosystem: Environmental > Aquatic > Marine > Coastal | place: USA: California | collected 2016-10-04 | reverse complement strand
AACTTCTTGAAGTAATTGTCATTTTAATTCTATCATAGAAAAGCAATTAGGCATATATTTTTCTTAATAAATAATCTTACGATTATTATATCAGAATATGGAAACCTAATTGCTGCAATTATAAGAACACATATTTAGACTTAAAAATAAATAGCTATATATACAGCCTCTTTTATTATTAAGTATTGTTTATGTCAAAGGTATGGTATGTTTTTTGTACTTTTGTAGTTGACTTTAGGAAAGATATAATAATGACTCATTTAGAATTTTGATATAAAAACACCCTCCTATTTCTAGGAGAGTGTTGTAATACAGGTTTATTTTTTTTCGAGTAGTTTCACTATTTCGAAATGCTCTTTTTCCTTTGCTATTTCAAGAGCTGTTTTACCCTCATTATTTTTGAGGGCTATATTAGCGTTGTGTCTTATTAGTAATTTTACTATTTCTATATTTCCTTCTAGTATGGCATGATTGAGGGCTGTATTGCCATCACTATCTTTGATATTCACACTAATACCTTCTTTAAGTAATAGTTTAGTTAGAACCTTATCTCCATTGCCACTTGTGAATACTAGGGATGTTTGACCATTGTTACCTCTTGAGTTTATATCTGCACCGTTTTCTAATAATAACCTTACTATTGAAATATGCTTATTAAGGCTTGCAAATATTAGGGCCCCTTGCCCATGAATATTTTTAATATTTACATTCGCATGATTTTTTAATAATATTTTTACCACTTCAATATGTCCCTTGTAACTTGCAAATATAAGAGCTGTTTCTCTATCAGAATCTTTAGTGTCTACGTTGGCGCCGTTTTCAAGTAATAGCTTTACAAGTGAAGTATGTCCGTGACCACTTGCAAATATAAGAGCCGCTTGTCCATGGTTATCTTTCGCATTTACATTCGCATAATCTTTTAATAGAAGTTTTACCATTGTAGTATCTTCATTACGAGTTGCAAATATAAGGGGCGTTTGACCATTGTCACTTCTAGTGTTCACATTTGCACCAAGCTTTAAGTATAGATTTACAGTTTTAGGGTTTCCTTCAATACTTGCATCAATAAGCTTTTTGGAAGTAAAGTATTCAAGTAATGGGGGAACTGCAAATATAAATATTACTACTATAACAAGAATTGATATGATCGCTTTTTTTATATTTATTTTCATATTTTATGTAAAAGAATTGCCATACCCCCAAATTCAGAGATAAACAGCCTTTAGAAAAAGCCAATGATACTATAATTATTAGAAAGTTAATGTCAATTTATTAAGGGGCTTTTTATTTTATTACTCGATAAAATTATTTTCAAAAAAACTAAAAATTCATATAATATTTGCGACTTATTTTTTAAAAGAGAGAATAGAATGAAAGATATGAGCTTAGAGCAATTAATTGCTGATATAAAAACAGGAAAAACAACTAAAAAAGATACATTTGAGTACTTCCAAAAGAGAATAGAAAAGTATGATGGTACGATACAATCGTATAATTTTGTGAATCAAGAAGGAGAAAGTAATGTGGGTATTGATTCTCCCCTTGCTGGCGTTCCTGTTGCAGTAAAAGATATATTTTCAGAAAAAGGAATTCCAACAAGGTGTGCCTCAGTTATGTTGGAGGACTTTGTTCCACCATATGATTCAACTGTTATAGCTAAATTGAATGAAGCTGGAATGAGTTCATTAGGAAAAGTGAATATGGATGAATATGCCATGGGATCAACTGGTGAAACCTCAGCATTTAAAAATACTTTGAACCCTTGGGGAACAAATAGAATTTCTTGAGGTTCAAGTTCTGGTTCAGCAGCAGCAGTAGCAGCATGACTGGCACCAGCAGCACTTGGAACTGATACATGAGGGAGCATTAGACAACCAGCATCGATGTGTGGAGTGGTAGGATTTAAACCAAGTTATGGAAGAAATAGTAGATATGGAGTCGTTGCTATGGCATCAAGCCTTGATTGTCCAGGAACGTTAACAAGAACAGTGAAAGATTCAGCACTTCTCTATGGGATTATGAACGGTGAAGATGAGAAAGAAAATACGACTATACCTGGAAAAGATATTATAGATCCAAAAATATGGGATACTCAAGACTTAAAAGGAGTAAAAATTGGAGTTCCTCATGAATATTTTGAAGAGGGACTTGAAAAGTGAGTAAGAGAAAGAATAGAGGAAGCAATAGAAAAGATGAAAGAACTCTGAGCAGAAATAAAATATATTTCTCTTCCAATGACAAAATATGCAGTTGCAACTTACTATATAGTTATGCCTGCGGAAGTTTCAACGAACCTATCAAGGTATGATGGTATTAGATTTTGACATAATACAGATGCTTCTTATTCGAGTACCGATGAACTGCTTGCAAATAATAGAACCGAAGGGTTTTGAGATGAGATAAAAAGAAGAATAGTTCTTGGAAGTTATGTTTTATCGGCATGATTTTATGATGCTTATTTTAAAAAGGCAACTCAAGTGAGGACACTTATTATTGAAGATTTTAAAAAAGCTTTTGAAGAAGTAGATGCTATTATTTCTCCAGTCGCTCCAACCGTTGCATGGAAAATAGGTGAAAAAATAGACGATCCAATAAAGATGTATCTATCGGATGCATATACTATTCCTGCCTCTTTGGCAGGTCTTCCAGGAATATCAGTTCCAGCTTGATTTGCTGAGAGCGAAGATTCTGAAAAAGAACGTTTACCTGTTTGACTTCAAATACTTACTCCAAGGCTTCAGGAGCAGAAATTATTTGAAATTGCTCATGTATATGAACAAGCTACAGAGTTTTGAAAAGAGTTTCCAAAAGGTTTTGAAAAATAATAAATATTTTTCAAAACCTTTTTCATTTCTGTCAATATTGTTATTTTGTCCCCTCTATTTATTCATGGTATAATATATCTATTATATTTTTAATAGATTCCTCCTATGACAGAAATGAGAGAGAAAATAGGTATATATTTATATGGAGTTTTTTTACTCTTTTTTATTTTTATATTTTCTTTCGGAGGAGTTGTTCATTCAAGTGGCAGCTTTTCAACGAAGGCAGATTTTATTGCTTCACAAAATGGCGAACTATGACACAGCTCACAAAAGCTTATTATTAAATTCAAGGAAAAAAATGGTATAAATCCAAATCTTGCAACTATACAGTCTGGAGTCCCATCATCCGCATCATTAGCATTAGAAAAGTTAGAGGTGTTAGAGGATTTTAATATGTGATTTGTGTCTTTTAATCCTCAAGAAAGGAATATGGACCAGCTTATCACCGATTTAAATTCACTTGCAGACGTTGAATATGTTGAGAGGGACTATATAAAGACTCTCAGCTATTCGGGTGTTACGGTTACAAATGACCCACTTGCTTCCAATCAATGGTATTTAAAATCAATAGAGGCAGATACCGCTTGGAGTATATATAATGATACATCAGATAAAACCCTAGTTTCTGTAAATGACACTTGAATTCATTACAGTCATAGTGATTTAGTGTCTAATTTAAAAGATCTTTCTTCGTCTTGTTTGAGTGATACCTGAGCAACTATATCGTGAGGGTGTCCGACAAATGGTTGGAGGTTTTCTACCGAAACAAGTGAGAATAATGATACGAATGGACATGGAACTCATGTGGCAGGAACTATTTGAGCTGTATGAGATAATGGTATTTGAGTTGTATGAGTAACACAAAATACAGAGATTATAGGAACACATATATTTACGAGTGGTTTATTTGGTGACTATGCACTGACTTCAGATATTATTCAAGGTATTTATTTTGCTATGCATAATGGAGCAAAGGTTGTGAATATGAGTTATGGATGAAGTACATTTACCCAGTCAGAATATGATGCTATGTCCGTAGCAAGAGACAACGGTATGTTGTTTGTGATTGCTGCCTGAAATAATGGAACAGATAATGATACGACACATTTTTATCCCTCGGATTATGATTTAGATAATATTATATCAGTAGCATCCGTATGACCCAATGATACTTTTGCTTCATATTCAAATTATGGTGCATCGAGCGTGGACATAGCAGCGCCTGGATGAGATATTTCTAACTATAGCACTTGAGAGGGAGGAATTTTGTCTACATACATAGATGAAGTTACTACTACGACAGTATATCAAGCAGATGTAGCAAATACTGGACCGGTTACCATTTCGGGAACGGGTTCTACATGGTACTTAGAATCTGGAGATGGATATCGGACACAAACGAAAGGAACTTCATATACAGGAGTGATTGATGCTACTCTCACTTTTAATGAGACTTTTTCACTAGCGAGTGCTGAAAGTGCTGAGCTGAGTTGATGGTTTAGCTGTGATTTATGAAGTTCAGAAGGAATTACGAGTAAAGATGATAATTTTTGAGATATATTACAAATAATTATTGAGGACACGGATACTTGAGAGGAGCTTATCTTAGAAGAAATGGCATATGGAGCAACGACATATAGTTACAATATTACGAATACTCAGTTTTATTCTGATAACCTACAGTTGAAATTTCGTTTTGTAGCTGATGGAGATAGTGACGTATGAGGAGGGTGTAATATTGATTTTCCAAGAGTGAGTAAAATAACTACGACGGTAAATGATTATGAATACCTAGAATGAACCTCTATGGCAGCACCAGTCGTAAGTGGAGTGGCAGCTATGGTTTGGAGTTATAAACCGGACTTATTATACAGTGATGTAAGAGATATTCTATTTTCTACGGTTGATAATTTAGGTTTTCAATCACAATTAGTTACTTGATGAAAAGTAAACGCAAAAAGTGCCATCAAAGAGGTTATTAGAAGATATGGGCTTACGAAATCGTGAACGCTTGATAATGAGGCTATTCAAACAACACATATCGACTTAGATAATAAAAATATTACTCTATCGGGAACAACTCTTATTCTAACCGGGACTTGAGATATACTAAATTTGCAAAATGGAGCAACTCTTTCAGGAACTTGAAATATAGAAGTTGGAACTTGAAATACAGTAAAGAGTGGTTCAACAGTGTTATTGAACACGAGTTCAGATTTTGAAATATTTTTAAAAAAACAGAATGGAGAGGTAATAACAAATACTAATAGCGAAGTATTAGGAGGAGGTATATATCTAAGCTATACTTGATCTTATTCTGGAACAGGAATACAGGTAAAATTAGGAAGCTTTTATGATGGAACACTGAATCAAGACTCATTTATTCCTATCCTATCAGATTTTTCGGGCTCTCTTGATTATACTATTTACAAGAATGGAGTTGAATCAGAATGAATTTCTCCAGGAATTGTTCTTGAGGCTTATTCTTGATCTACTTTACTAGATTTTACCTATCTTATTACTTGAGGATTTGAGTTTGCTAGTTGAACATTAACCAATAATACATGAACCACTATAAATATATTTTCATCGGAATATCCGATAAATTATGAAATAGGATGAGATTTAGCTGGTACGTATATAGGAAGTTTGAGCAATAGTGGAGCTCTTTTGGTAGAGCTTACTCCTTGAGATGGAGAGAAAATAGTTTCATTGACGGTAAATAATGGATCGAGTTTCAGTCAATTGTTTTCTGATAGTATCACTCTTGATCAAACACCTCCAGGTGTTTTTATAACAGTAACTGAGCCTCCAGAATCTGAACCATCACAATTTAGGACCATTGACCTTAGTCCACCACAAGGTGATTTTGATACGGGGAGTATTTTATGGAGTAATAACCTAAATGGCCATACGTGAACTTGATTTACATATACTGTGTCGTGAGAAACCTCAGATAATCTTTTAATTGACCTTTCTTTTTCTGATATTGCTTGAAACTTTGTAACTACACAGAGTGGGCCCTATACTATTGACAATACTCCTCCTGATGCACCATTTAATGTACTTTTTAATGGATGAGAAAACATCAATACTTGAAATGTTACAGATATATATATATCTTGATCTTGAAACCTCTCAGATAGTGGTTCATTCATGTATTACTCTCTTCTGGATACAGATAATAATATAGTAAATGAGTCACAATTATTATTATCTTGAGAAAGTTTTTTGATTGGTCCTATTGATATATCTTCGCTTCTAGATGGTCAGATCGACTATGGTGTTGGTTTTTTTGATGGAGCTGGCAACACTAGTTTCTTCAGTTGAGATATTCAAAAAGATACTATCATACCAACATGAAGTATTCTTTTTGGAAGTGGGAGTAATACCAATAATACATGAACGATTCTCAATTTGTTTTCATCAGAATATCCGGTTGAATACGAGTTGAGTGGAAGTTTAGTACAAACATATACAGGGACTTTGCATAATAGTTGAAGTATAGCTGTAGAACTTACTTCTTGAGATGGAATAAAAAATGTTTGATTAACTTATAAAGATAGATGAGGCAACATTAGTAGTATTTTAACAGAGAGTATAATTCTTGATCAAACAGCTCCAACTGTTTCAATTACTGCAAATACTGCCACTTGAGCTTCTGCAAAAGAGATAGAATTTACGATTTCTTCACTTGATAATGATTTTGATACTGGTAGTATCTTATGGAGTAATAACCTGAATGCGAACACGGGAACTGGACTTACCTATACAGTAGGTTGAGAAACTTCTTCTTCTCTTGTAGCAACAGCAAATTTTTCAGATCTTCTGTGAAATACTGGAACATATAACTCTGAAACATATATAATAGACAATACAGCACCAAACTCTCTTTCAAATTTAACTTTTAATGGAGGGAATATAGTGAATGTTGGAAATATGAATAATATTGTTTTTAGTGGATCAGGGAATATAGCAGATAGTTGATACGTAGTTACCTATAATATTTCAGATACCTGAACAGGAAATATTACGTGAACAGGACTACTTGATGGTGAGAGTTTTCATTTCACTTGAATTGATATTTCTCATTTTTCAGATGGAAATATAACCTATTCAGTTTTTATCTCTGATAGTGCTTGAAATAATAGTGCAGATGAAATAGGCTCTATTTTGAAAGAAACAGTAGTTCCGACATGAGGCTTAAGCTTTCTTAGTGGTTCTCTTTCAAATAATAGTACTACTCAACTTCATTTGTTTTCATCAGAGTATCCAGTTGAATATGAGCTAAGTGGCGACTTGGTTCAAACTTACACGGGAACTATCTATAGTAGCTGAAGTGTTATTTTTGAGCTTGCAGCATGAGAGGGTACGAAAAATGTTGCGGTTATATATAAAGATTCTGGAAATAACTATAGCCCGAGTTATACCGGAAGTATTCTCATTGATCAAACCCCTCCTACTATCAACATACTTTCTCATTCAAACAACCAACAACTGATACCTTCTTCAATAACCCTTACAGGAACGATAAGTGATACCAATGGACTTTCCTCTCTGAAGATAAATGGTAACTTAATAAACACTTCTTCTGAAAGTTTTAGTGCTCAAGTAGCACTTCCTCATAGTTGAGATAATCCAATTTTTTATACCGGTTCTGACCTTGCTGGTAATATAGCCACTGGTTCACTTAATATTGTGAGGTTAGCAAAGCTAGATCATATTTCTCATAACATTGCTGGTACCGGTGCTGTTATCATCAAGTTTCGTACGAACTTAACGGCTATAGGAGAGGTTCTATATGGAACGTGAGCTGATCATTTAAGTAGTAGTATTTTAGAAAATACATGATGACTACTTCATCATATTAGTATTCCATCTCTTGCGGAAGCATCAAAATATTATTATAAAGTAAGAGTTTATAATAGTTGATATACATGAGCATTATCTCATACAGGAACCTTTCGTACGTGAAAAGGCCTTGGGCTTGAAACTTTAAGTGGATCGGTAGTAAATACTTGATCAATACTCTTTACTTGAACCTGACTTACAGCTACTTGAGTTATTTTTTCATCATCTGGAAGTCTTGATATTAAACATGATGATAGTCAGCATGGAGTAAGGCTCAATCTAGAAGGTTTAATAATTGAATCTTCAGGCTGGGATGGAGTATTTAACCCACCAGAACCAGTATCATTTAGTGGAACATTTACGGATTCTTCATTTAATCATATAGAAGAACTTACTTATGACATATGAAGCAATGATTCTGAACTGGTCCTATCTTGAAGTACTGCTGAAGTAAGTATAGAGGTTTGAAGTAGTTACAATGGACGTAATTTATGAATATTCCGTTCTACCGATGGGTGAGTTACTAATAGTTATTTAACGAGTTGTCTCGTTGCAGATGGAATTTGTACTTTTAGTACCGATAAATTTTCAATTTTTACTCTTGGTGACCCAGATGATTCCACACCAGATAGTTTTTCATTTACGGATGTTACTAATGCAGAAATAGGGGCAGACTATATTTCAAACTCTATAGTGATTGCTGGAACCAATACTGGATCTACGATATCAGTTACTTGATGAGAGTATAATGTGAATGGAGGATCTTATACTACTACAGCTGGAAGTGTAAGTTCAGGAGATGCTATCACACTTAAGGTAACATCATCTTCATATTACTCTGTTGCGAATAATGTAGTACTTGATATTTGAGGGGTAAGTGATACATATACGATAACTACAAAGGCAGCATCAGTTTCTAGTTCTGGTTGATGAGGAGGCTGATGAGGAGGTTCTTCTTTGAAGACATGTAAAAGTACTCAATTGATATGTAAATTAGTTCCGGGGTCAAAGACCACTTACAAGTACTATAAAGTAGAGTGAGAAAATTGTGGAGGAGGAAATGTATGAAAAATCTGTTCACTCTGAAGTGAGGAACCAGAAGTATCAGTTTTTTGAACTCCAACTGAGTATCTTTCAGTGAGTTTTCTTGAAGATAGTTTAGAAATATCAAATCAAACGATAGAGAGACTCTATAGAGTCAAAAATAAAAAATTAAAAGATATCGATGAAGTACTTATTGGCTTAGATTACTTGTGAGAGGATGCTTCTAAGCGTAAAAATCTATATAGGTGAGAATATGCCCAATGGATTGAAAATATTAAAAAACTAGATAAAGCAATACAAAATAAAGATATTGACCTTATTGAAGAGGGGTATGAAATATTTAATAAAACAAATGAGAGATTAGAAAGACACATAGACCACTTGAATATAAAACAAATTGAAGTTTGAAATGAAAAGCTTTACTATTTACAATACGAGGATGAAAGGCTTTCAAGGCTTCAAGAGATATACTATTCTAAGTTTGAAAAGAAAGAGCCAAGTATATATGTATACCAGCAAATAAATAAAGTATTTCATAATATTGATACATTATTATACGAAAAAAGCCTTTCAAGGGAAAATAAACAGAACATTAAAAAGTGACTGGTAAGTGATTATATTAAATTTAAGAGTGCATATAAGAAGTTAAAAAATAAGAAAACTATAAGAAAAACTTCTCTTTCACAGAAGAACATGGAAAAAGTAAAAGAGCATTTTAATAATAAACAAACGACTGTTATTCCTTCACCTCCAGTTCAAAAGGAAATAGTAGAACAAGGTAAAAAGAACTATGAGTTAAGTGCTTATTCTGTGAAACTGTATTCAGACTTCAACTTTAGAACCTTTACTGCTTGGATGAAGCAGTGAGATGTCGTGGAACTAATAGAGAGGAGTGGTGAAGTAATGAGAGTTAAAATTAAGAGCTCATATGCATCAAGGTATGTATGAAAGGAGGGGTATATATTTAGAAAACACTTAAGGGAAATTAAATAAATCCTATATTTTGAAAAATTACTATAAGTATGTTAAAATACCTATAGTAATTTTTTATATTCAAGACCATGGCGGATACAAGTTTTGCAGGATGATATCAAATAAACGAAAAAGAGCCTTCTTTTAATGAGACTGATAACGCTCAAGAGAATGAGCCTTTAAAAAATATACAACGTTGAGGTTGAATGTATAAGCCTTTTAATGAAGAAGAATCTTTTGAAGATTCTAGTTTTTCTGATGAGTCTGAAGATTATTTTAGAGATTCTGAAAAAGGAAAAGCTTTAGAACAGGTACTATGAGAAGAGTATAAAGATGTGTATGATGCTATAGTTTTTGAATATACCCAAACAGGAGAATACCCAGAGATTATTTCTACTATAAAAAATGTAGTTTGAGAACAATGAGAGGAATTAGGTCTTATCTTTGAAAATAAAGAGGATCAGAAAAAGTTGATAGATGCTCTAGTGTCTGCATATATTTGAGAAAATGTTGATGCAGATGAAATAACTCCAAATATTGACTTTGGTTATGATGTGGATATTGAAACGATGAAAGAATCGCCTCAAATTCCTATATTAAATAGATTTGTAGATAGAGGATATTTAGATAAACAGGATATTGCAAGTGTTGCTGAGAGTTTGTTTGTAGATGTTTCTTTAAGAGATGCGCTGAACATAATAAAAGTTGAGCCACAAAGAAAGGAAGAAATGATCCATTTGATAGAGAGTGTTGATGATGCTGAACAAAATAAAATAAACTTTCAAGAAGACTTTCCAAGTAATAATTGAGAAAAATTTGATTTAAAGAATGATTTGGTAAGTGAAATTATAGCAGAAAACTATGTAAGAATTCCTTATAATTGAGAAGGTGCGGATAAGAAACTTGACCTTTCAACGGCCATTGAGGTTTCAGCTAATAAAATTTTAAATAATTTTCCAAGTATTGATAGAAGTGTGGATTCTTTTAAAGAAGCGATAAATAAAATCCATAGCACAAGCTCAGTAGATCAATATGAATGATTAAAATCTCTTTTTAATCAAAGTACTGCTGAGAAATGAAAGGGAACACTTACAAAAAACCAAAACAAAAGGTTTGCTGAGCAAAAGGTTAAAAAAATAGAAGAAGCTGAAAAAAGATTTCAAGATATAAAAATCCTTTTAGACAAAGCAAGAAAAAATTGAAATGAAAAAAAGATAGGTCAACAAAAAAAAGAAGGAGAAGATCTAAAGCAAGAACTTATAAAAGATGAAGTTTCGGAGTGAGAAATAATTGGAGGATCAAAAGAAATAGATGTGTTGGCACAACTGGATAGTATATTAAAAGAAGAAACCGTTTAATGAACGGTTTCTTCTTTTTTCCGAAACCAGAGTATCAAAAATATAAGTATTGCAAAATAGAGTATTTGAGCATGGTTTTTATAGATTCAAAAATTTATTGCTATTAGTGACCAGTCTAGTTTTCAGAAAAAGTGGACGATGAGTATGTCCCATTTGAGGAAAATCCAGGTTATATATCACACAAAAGTTCAAAAAAGGGGGGAGACAAAGTAGACAATAATAGACAGAAAACCAAGGAGCATCGCTAGAGGGATAGTCCAAGCAACCGCTATATTAGCGAAAGGAGCCATTATGGACACCTGTCCAAAATTAAAGATCATTATTGGAAGCGTGAATGAGAGAGATGCAAGAGTCAAAACAAAAGCAGTTTTTATTTCGAGCAACTCTGGCAAGAAGTGAAATACCCTCATAAAGAAATCTTGAGTATACATAATTCATAAAACAGCTAAAAAACTTAAATGAAGGGATACATCATAGTTGATACTTAGTGGACTTATAATAACCATAATCATCCCTGTGAGCAACATAATAGATAGTCCATTTCATTGTCTGCCAGACACGAGTATATAATATCCTATAAGCCCCATAATGGAAGCTCTTATAACAGGGGCAGTATCTCCTACGAGAATAGTAAATAGGGCAATCGCTCAGGTTATTGAAATAATCCTTACAGGAATTGGAAGATACTTTAATATATATGTAAGAAAAACAACGAGAATAGTTATGTTAAAACCAGACACGGCTATAAAATGAGTGAGTCCAGAGTTGTTGAAATCAGTTTTCAATTCTTGAGGCAGGTTTTCTCTCGCTCCTATAAGGATTCCTCCGAGAAAAATTCATTCTTCTTTTGGATATATTTTTTCTATAATATATAAGACTTTTTTTCTTATCTTTCAGATATATTTTTCTACAAGGTTTGGATTTGTAATAGATTCTGTTTCAAAAGAACTGAGATATGATTTAAAAAAAATATTTTTTGATAACATATAACTTTTATAGCTGAATTCTGGTGAGTTTTCTAATGGGAGTAGTTTAGAGGTTCAGGTAATGGTGTATCATTTTTCTAGTTTAAAGTTTGATGGAATAATAATGATAGATTTAATGTTTTTGTCTATAATCTGTCAATCAATCTTTCTAATCTTGGCTATATATTCATTGTTATAGTCTTTTATTTTATAGACATCTATGATTTCTAAAGTGGCCTCATGTTTAGAGTTGTCTAGATATGGATGCAACAAGAGCTCCTTTGTTGCCACTTGGCTCATGTTCATATAAGCAATAGAACTTCAGACTAAAAAACCTATAGCTATAGTTATTATAAAATAAATATAGCTTCTTTTGTATATATAATAAAAAGCTGATATAAGAACAAATAAAAATAGTATTCACAGGGATGTTTTTATTCATCATAGAATACTATTGTAGCTGATATTATATATAAATATTCCACTAAGAAGAGAAAGTGTGAAGCTAATAAAAAGCTTATTTTTTGACAACATTGCTATTTGTTTTTTTTACAGAGACCCCTTTGTCTGAGATAAGTATTTGATATAACTTATATCCACATATTACTATAAGAACCATACTAAATACTTGAGGAAAACTGATAAAAGTGGAATCTTTTAAAATATCATATTTTCAACTAAAAAACTCAAATATAAGCAATATGGAGGCAAATGCTATTAATCCAACATATCATATAAATCATCTAATTTTTACAAACATTGATGATATGTAAAGAGTTGAGAAAAGAAGAAAAAAACTTATAGCATATACAATTGGAAGGGGGAATATAGGAACTTGAAAAGGAACCGGAGTAAAGGGATGATTATACATTATTTCTATACCAATATGTGTTTCTCTTCCATAAACCTGTCATCATAAAAAGGCTCATATGAAACCTATAATGAGTATAAAAATAAATGAAAGTACTACGCCATCTATATATTCTGTTATCTTTCATTTAGAAGGTAATTGGAACTCTTTTCTTAGTTTTAAGTTGATGATTAATACTATAAAAAATCAAAAAATGGCTCAAAATAAGGAAAAATTATAGTCATTCATTATAAAGAAGTCGATGGGATTTCTGATATATTTTAAGTCGTTCCATTTTCATATAACATAAAAGAGTCTTGAAAATATAAAGATCGACATGAGGTACCATACAATGTTTTTTGTAAAAAATGAAGTATCATAGTGAAATCTTTTAGATAACTTATGGAGCATCCATAGAAATAAGAAAAAACATATAGTAAGTGTAAGTCCAAAACTATATATTCTGATTCAAGAGAGAATTTCAAAAAATGGAAACAAAATATTTTATATAAAAAATTAAAAGTATTCTATTATTTTTAATCTTGTTTATTTTATACTTTATGAAAAAAAAAGCAAAGCTTTTTTAAGCTCTACTTCTGTATTCTTTTGTTCTTGTGTCTATAATAAGTTTATCTCATACGTTTATGAATAATGGTACTTGTATAACGAGTCCTGTTATAAGGGTTGCTGGTTTTTTTCAACCAGTGGCAGTGTCTCACTTTTCTCCAGGAGGTGTTTCTAATACTTCTAGAATAGTTGTTGGTTCCAAACTTACATTTATTGGTACTCCATTAAATTCCTGAAGTGCTACTTTATCTCAATCAACAAGAAACATTTCTGCACCATCTAGTGTTTCTTTTTCAAGAGATACTTGATCGTATGTTTCCTGATTCATAAAACAATAACTTTGGCCATCACTATAGAGATAGTCATAATTATTGGTTGTGATATCAGCAGGCTCAAATTTATCTTTATCAGAGAAGGTTTTAGGTATATTTGATCCTGTTTTTAAATTTTTTGCTTTTATATTTATAATAGAGCCTCACCTCCCCATTACTTTTTGAGCATAACTTACTACTTCATATGGTTCTGAATCCATAATGAATTTTTTACCTACTTTTAAATCGTTTCAAGAATACATAAATTAGATTGTTTTAATTATTAAGACAAGGAGTACATTTAATAAAATATACATGAGCACAAGAATATTAACTATTTTCTTAGTATTTTTTTTATGTCCAACCATTTTCCATACTATCTCTAGAAGGACAAAATAAAAGGTTCATAAATATAGACATAAAGAAAGAAAGTTTATTATCGAAGGGTTATCAATAATGATTCAGCTAAAGCGCCTAAAGACTCAAGCGACTATACTTGCTGCCACTGTAGCAAGGAATACTTCTGAAATTACATTTAAGAATGATACATTCTTATATCAGAATCTTTTAAAGAGGCCTCATAAGGCTACGGCACTTATAAAGGGAACGATTATATATCAGATAAACAGAAGAAGGGTCTTTCAAGAAAATACATCCATAACAAGTATTTTTAAAAATATATATATTATTTATTTAGCGATTTCAATAACTCTTGTTTCTCTAATAAGGTTTACCCTTACCTCGCCAGGGTATGAAAGTTTTTCATGTATATTCTCGGCAATTTCTTTTGCCATTTCAGCAGCGTGTAGATCTGAAACAGTTTTTGCATTTACAAATACTCTTATTTCTCTTCCTGCACTCAGAGCAAATGCTTTATCTACTCAAGAAAAACTTTGAACAAGGGCTTCCATTTCTTGAACTCTTTTCATATAATCTTCTATTACTTCTCTCCTTGCTCATGGCCTTACAGAACTAATAGCATCAGCCACTTGTACAATGGCAGCTTCTAGTGATATAGAGAATTGTTCACCGTGATGGTTTTCAATCATATCAATTATTTTTTCAGGAAGCTTATATTTTCTTCCAAGGATAGCTCAAAGCTCAGGGTGTGTTCATTCTATTTCTTGATCGAGTGCTTTTCCTATATCATGGAGAAGTCATCCAGTTTTTACTAGTTGAGGATCAGCTCCAAGCTCTTTTCCAAGTTGTTCTGCAATAAGTGCAACTTCTTTAGAATGTTTAATGATATTTTGACCATAACTTGTTCTAAATCTTAGTTTTCCAATTACAGGAATTATTTCATCAGGCATTCCAGTAATATTGAGTTCATCGAGTACTTTTGTTCCAAGTTCTCTTAATAGTGTTCCAGCATCTTCTTCTGTTGCCTTTACCACTTCTTCGATTCTTGCAGGTTGGATTCTTCCATCCTCTATAAGTTTTTCAAGTGATTTTTTTGCTATATATCTTCTGTAAAGGTCAAAAGCAGATATGAATACTGTATCTGGAGTATCATCAATTATCAGACCAACACCAGCAGCTTTTTCAAAAGCAGTGATATTTCTTCATTCCTTACCTATAAGTTTTCATTTTATATCATCACTTGGAATTTCTATCATCGTGGTTGTTACTTCACTGGTAACATCTCAAGCATATTGTTGGATAGATTTCAGTATAATTTCTCTTGCTTCTTCTTTTTTTCTTTCTTCTATACCTTTCTTATATTTCTTTATTACTTCTACTCAGTCATCAGAAAACTTTTCTTTTATTTCTTCTAAGAAGAGTTTTTTAGCTTCATCTTCTGATAGTTTTGCAATTTCAGATATTTTACCATCAAGTTCTTCTTTTTTTTCTTGGAGAATAAGTCTGTCTTCTTTTAGTTGGTCTTCTTTCGAGCTGAGTCTTTCATATTTTTCTTGTATTCGTTCCAGCTTTTGTTCAATCTTTTCTTCTCTTTCTAATATCTTTTCTTCAATTTTTTCAGCCTTTCCAATGATTTCAGTACTTTCTTTTTTTGCTTGATTAATGAGGTCTTCTTTTTTTCTTTCAGCTTCTTTTTTGATTTTTTCAGCATTTCATTCTGCTTTAGTTGTTTTTCTGTTTTCCCAAACAAAAAAGATCACAACAGCTAGAGCCATTCAAAAAATGACTCACATTATTAGAGTTCAGTATTCCATGTTTTATTTTTTAATAAGTTAAATACATCCATATTTCTTCAAAATGGTGGTATCTGAGAAAAATTTCTTTTTTCGGCTATGGTATTGAAGAAAATGAATGAGGGTATCAATTTTTAGTTCGTTGTTGGTTGCCTATAGTTTCATATAGCCACATTATTCTAATGATTTCATTTTAAAAATCAATTTAGTTATTTATTTTATAATATATAAGTTATTTAAAATATATAATAATGTAAGTCAACAATATTGTTGACTTACATTATTATATTACTATATTATATTAGTTCTTATTTCCAATTGGGAGATAAGTGATAGTTCTTTAACATATCTGATGTAAAAATTAGGGATTGTTTTGGGGCTATTTTTTTGTTAATCTAAAAATTAGAGAAAATTATGCCAGAAAAAATATCAAAAACTATATATGATAAAGTATATGGAAATCATATTGTTGATAGTCAGAAAGATGGGCTCGATTTATTATATATCGATGCTCAACTTGGTCATGAAGTGACGAGCGCTGTTGCATTTGATGAGTTGAGAGCTTCAGGGATTCAACCATCAAAGAAGAACTTGCTTTTTACTGAAGACCATAATATTCCTACTACAAAAGGGCTATATAAGGATATTGAGAATAAACATTCTAAAAACCAGGTTGATACACTTCGAAAAAATGTGAAAGACTATGGTTTGAACTTTTTTCCTATGGGAGATCCGAGACAAGGAATTGTTCATGTGGTTGGACCGGAACAAGGCCTAACGCTACCTGGAAGAACTATTATTTGTGGTGACTCACATACATCTACCCATGGAGCATTTGGTTGTATAGCATTTGGAGTAGGGACATCTGAGGTTTCTATTGCACTACAAACAAATGTTCTTAGTGTTAAAAAACTCAAAAATATGAGAGTGGTAATTAATGGTAAATTGAGAAAGTATGTAATGGCAAAAGATGTTATTCTTTACATTATTAGTCAAATTTCTGCAAGTGGAGGAAGCGGCTATGCTATTGAATTTTCCGGAGAAGTATTTGATAATATGTCGATGGAAGCAAGAATGACGGTTGCTAATATGTCAATCGAGGCCGATGCAAAGGTGGGAATCTTTGGAGTAGATGATAAGACGTTTGATTATGTCAAAGGGAAGCCATTGGCTCCAAAGGGAAAAGAGTGGGATATTTATGAAGAACAGGCTCGGAGGCTTGTTTCTGATCCTGATTCATATTACGATAAAGAACATGTATTTTATGCTTCTGATATTACTCCGCAAGTAAGCTGGGGAACCAATGCTGGAGAGACTTGTTCTGTAAATGGGAAGATTCCAGATGATGCGAGTGAAGAATCACTTAAATATATTGGTCTTTCAAAAGGAACTAAAATTCAAGATATACCGATTACCCGTGTATTTATTGGGTCTTGTACGAATGGACGTATTGAGGATTTCAGAAGTGCTGCTCAAGCAGTTATTGATAGTGGTTTGAAAAAACATTCCTCTGTTAGATCTGTATGGGTTGTTCCAGGTTCTGGTCTCGTAAAAGCTCAAGCAGAAAAAGAAGGTCTTGATAAGGTCTTTGTTGATGCTGGCTTTGAATGGAGAGAGCCTGGTTGTAGTGCCTGCCTTGCTATGAATGATGATAAAATTCCAGAAGGAGAACATTGTGCTTCTACTTCGAATAGGAACTTTGAAAATCGTCAAGGGAAAGGTGCAATTACTCATTTGTGTAGTCCATATATGGCGGTTCTCGCAGCTGTAAATGGTCACTTTGTTGATCCTAATCAAAGAAAGTTTCCTAAGAAAAGAGAGAATATGCCAGTAGCATACTTTATGGAAGACAATATCAATACTGATGTTATTATTCCACAAAGCTGTCTTTCAGGGACGACAAAATATGACCTTGGGGTTCACCTTTTTCACAATCGACGCTATACTGAATTTGTAGACTTATATATTCAACCTGATAAAGAAAAAGAAATAAAAGACTTTTTTCTGAATCAGGGAGAATTTAGGAATGCACAAGTTCTTATTGCGGGAAAGAACTTTGGTTGTGGATCGAGTAGACAGCATGCACCCTGGTCTTTTTATGATTATGGCTTTCGTGTAATTATTTCAGAGTCTTTTGCCGAGATCTTTTATGGTAATTCTTTTAATTCGGGTATTCTTTTAATAGAGCTTCCTAAAAAGGATATAGATACTTTGCTTTCTTATTATAAGAAGGAAAAGAACTATAAGCTTAATGTGGATTTAGAAAACCAAAATATATCTATTGCTGATATAAAGTTTTCTTTCGATATTGGTGGTACTAACAAAAGGAAGTTACTCGAAGGTTTGGATGAAGCCTCACTGATCTTAAAAGATAGTGGTGATAAAATCAAAGCTTATGAGGAAAACACCGTACGCTTCTAAAATTTTACATTAGGTATTAAAACATGGGACTTCTTGAAAAATCAAGGAGTCCTTTTTATTGACATTAAAATATTTTCATATATAATGATAATTGTTTTATTCATTATTAACTTATTTGTATTGTTCTATGTTTCAAAATAAAAATAAAAAATCAATTTTTTTAGTGCTACTTTCTCTATTGTTCATTATTACTTTTAGTAGTACATCTTTTGCAAGCTTTCTTAAAGTTAAGTCTTCTGATGATATTCGTTATTTAAAAGATAAGAGAACAGAATTATGTTTTGCCTACTATAAAGAAAAACCATTTGGTTATCATGGGTATTTTGGTTTAGCAAATGTACCTTGTGAAAAAGTAGAAAAGTATTTAGATAATGGTGAGTAATATTTACTTACTCGTATAAAAAAACGTATTGGAACTATCCAATACGTTTTTGTCTTATTGACTAATCATCTTCAGGTAATTTGAATCCTCTTTCTTCTCTAATCTTAGTAGCAACATTTGTTGGTACCTCTTCATAATGGTCGAACTCCATTGAGTAGGTAGCTCTTCCTTGAGAAGCTGATCTTAGATCAGTCATGTATCCAAACATTTCAGAAAGTGGTACGAAAGCAGTGATTATTTTTGCTTGTCCTCTATTCCCCATTTCTTCAATTCTACCTCTCTTAGAGTTTAGTTGTCCGATTACATCACCCATATATTCTTCAGGAGTGTTTACTTCAACTTTCATAATAGGTTCTAGTAGAGTAGCTTGAGCTTTTCTACAAGCTTCTTGGAAAGCTTTTGATGCAGCAAGTTTAAAAGAAAGTTCACTCGAATCAACTTCATGGAATGAACCAAAAGTAAGAGTCGCTCTAATATCTACCATTTGGTACCCAGCAACAAAACCTCTGTTATATGCTTCCTTCAAACCCTTTTGAACACCAGGTATATATTCTTTTGGTATTACTCAACCAACGATCTTATTTACGAATTTATTTGTTGGTTTTTCTTTTAATTCGGCTTTTATATCATCTTCATCCATTTCTTTATATGGTTCAAATGTAATAACAACATGACCATATTGACCTCTCCCTCAAGTTTGTTTAGAGTATTTATGTTCTACGTCTTTTGCAACATTTTTAATCGTTTCTCTGTATGAAACTTGTGGTTTACCAACATTACATTCAACATTAAACTCTCTTCTCATTCTGTCAACGATGATATCGAGGTGAAGTTCTCCCATACCAGAAATAATTGTTTGAGCAGTTTCTTCATCAGTTTTTACTTTAAACGATGGATCTTCTTCAGCTAATTTTCCAAGTGCTGTACCCATTTTTTCTTGATCAGCCTTTGTTTTTGGTTCTACAGAAATTGAGATTACAGGAGCAGGAAATTCAATAGACTCAACTAGAAATTTATCATTTACATCACAGAGCGTGTCACCAGTTTTTGTGTTTTTAAGACCAACGATTGCACCTATATTACCAGCAGGAATTTCAGGAATTTCAACTCTGTCATTTGCATGCATCTGTAGTAATCTACCAACTCTTTCTTTTTCACCAGAAGTAGCATTGTAGATGTATGTACCAGACTTAAGAGTTCCAGAGTATACTCTCGTAAATGTTAATCTACCTACAAATGGGTCCGTAGCAATTTTAAATGCAATGGCTGCAAGCGATGAATCATTTGCTACTGGGAATGTTTTGAGTTCTTCTTTTGTATCAACGTCTTTTACAGAAAGTATACCGTCATTTACATCAACTGGAGATGGAAGGTACTCAACAGCAGCATCAATAACCATTTGTACACCGATATTTTGTAGAGCAGATCCACATACTACAGCGTATAAGTCATTGTTACATACAGCTTTTCTCAGACCTTTTTTGATTTCAGCTATAGTTAACTCACCTTTATCAAAGTAAATCTCCATAAGTGCATCGTCTTGAGAAGCAACTTTTTCTACCATGTCGCTTCTAAGTTCTTCACATCTTGTTTTTACATCAGCAGGGATATCAATTTCAGTAATATTTTCACCAGAATCACCTTCGAAATGATATGCTTTCATTTCAATAAGATCAATAATTCCTTCAAAAGTTTCAGCTGCACCGATAGGGTATTGAATTGCTACTACTTTATCACCAGCAAGTCTTTTTTTGATAGTGTCGAGAGACATTTCGAAGTCCCCTCCCATTTTATCCATTTTATTAATGAATGCGATTCTTGGTACTCCGTATTTATCAGCTTGTTTCCAAACCGTTTCAGACTGAGGTTCAACTCCTTGAGATCCATCAAATACGGCAACTCCACCATCAAGTACTCTGAGAGACCTTTCAACTTCAATCGTAAAATCCACATGACCTGGAGTATCGATAATATTAATTTGATGATCTTTCCAGAATGCAGTCGTTGCAGCAGAAGTAATAGTAATACCTCTTTCTTTTTCTTGTTCCATCCAATCCATAGTTCCTTCACCATCATGGGTTTCACCAATTTTATGAATTCTACCTGTATAGAAAAGAATTCTTTCAGTACAAGTTGTTTTACCAGCATCAATATGGGCAATAATACCGATATTTCTGACCTTATCTAAAGGAGTTACTTTAGCCATATGTAAATATTAAATTTTAAAAATATAATTAAAAACAATAAAATAATTTTGTAAAATACGAGTGTTTTACAAAACATTTCTTCTTTAATAGTGCCGGAATTCTATTGAATACTTACGGAAAGTCAAGTTTATTTTATTTCCCTTTTTTTGAAGACTATATTTGCTCTATTTCCAATTTTTTTAATGATTTTTCGACCTCATTTAATATGAACTCTGATATGTTAAATGATTTGTTTTCTGTGATGGTTATGTTTGCTTGTTTTAAGAAAAAAACAAATACTTTTGATGTGAATATAATAGTGTATTCATTGTTTTTCATTTTTTGAATAAGCTTTTCTGTTAAGACAGAGGAATATTCAATACTTACAATATCGACTATATCTTCTATCCACGCATTTATTCTATTTTTTATTTCTATATTTAAATGATTGTCATCAAATTCTTTTGTTTGGGCTTCTCTATAATCAAATAGTATTTTTGGTTTGTTTGAGAGCTCTCTTATTTTATGGCTTATGTCTAGGTTGATTAACGAAAGGATTCAAAGGAGAAAATTAGAGGGGAAACCATCATCCATTGCTTTGAATAAAGAGTTAAGAATGTTATCATATTTTTTATCTAGTATAATTTTCACTAAAAAACTAGCGAGTAGAAAATCACCTTTCTTCGCTTTTTTTTCATCTTTATGAGCTTTTTTTATTTTTGCTCCAGATCTTTTAACGGATTCTTTGAATTTTTCAGATACTTCTTTTGGAGCTTCAGCTGATTGTCAGCCTCATTCCTGTGAATCTATGTCAGGTGTAAAATCGTCTAAAGACATTTTATTAAGTTAGTGAGTTATGTTGTATGTATTCTATAAGATTTTTTAAGATTTTCAAGGTTTATTATGAACTACGAATTTATTTATAAATTAAAGTGCTAATAATACCGGGCTTAACATAAGAAGGAATGAAAATAAAAATAATCTGTTTCTTCCCCTTACCTCTTTATTGAATTGTGTTGAGTACTCCTTAATATCCGTTCTAGTATATGGGACTGGTTCGAAATCTCACTTACCTTTCTTTGTTATAGGAGGGCCTTTGGGGTGGTATGGATTTTTTCCTCACTTTTCATAGAAGTTAATCATTTGTAGGGCTTCTTTAGATATATATGTATTTCCTTTTATCTTGTATGTGTTCTTTCTTATTTTTTTTGTCGGAGTAATACTATATCTTTGTTTTTGAGGCTGAGTCTGACAAGAAGCAAGAAAGCTGGTCATTGTGAGAGTGACCAGAATATTACATTTTGTTTTATTCCTTTCTTTTAGGTGATTTATTTTTTGGTTAATTTGATTTTTTGAGACATTATTCTGATCATTTATCTCTCATGTTTTTTTAGAATATTGTTTCATGGTATGATACTTAGAATATTGTTTCATGGTATGATACTTAGAATATAACAACAAGAATTATTTATAATATAAAAATTTTAAAAAGCAAATTATATTTCTATTCTTATACATCTTTCTATTCATCAGTTATCTTTAAATACATCAAACTTTAATCCTAATGTATTTAAATACATTTCGGATATTTCTTTTTGATCGAATCAAATTTCTATGAAAAGAAGTATATTATTGATATTACATTGTTTCTTTAATGCAATAGCTTGTTTTATAAGTTCTTCGTAGAGTTCAAATCCTGTTTTTTTACCTCAATAGAGGGCGCTATCTGGTTCAAATGTAACCACCTCTGGATCCATATTTTTAAAGTCTCAGTTTTTTATATAAGGAAGATTTGCTGTGATAATGATATTTTCATTAAAAACATACTTTTTGTTTTCTATAAAATTATTTAAAAGGTTTCAATGAATCGGCTCTATAACTTTTCCAAGTCAGTGTTTTTTGATGTTTATCTTTGCCACATCTATGGCGCTTTTTGATATATCTATAACATAACTTTTCAATATATTCTCTGAATTTTTAATAATAGAAATAGGAATACAGCTACTGCCCGTTCATACATCTATAAGGTTATAAGTATTTTTTTCTAGGAGTTCATTGAGTACGCAGTCCACCATTATCTCGGTATCGTTTCTTGGTATGAGAACTCTAGGATCTACAAAAAAATCGAGTCAGTAGAATTCTGAGGTTTCGATTATATATTCAACAGGCTCTCAATCCTCTAGTCTTTTCAAAGCTTGTTCTATTTGATGGATGAACCTCTCTTCAATTTTTGGAGCTAAAAATAACTGCTCTTTCGAAAGACCAGTTATTTTTAGTATTATCATGTTTTTGACTTTTTGACTAATTTTCAAATCTTTTTTTATTAAATATTAGTATAGTTCAGAGTAATAATAGAGATAAATAAACAAGAGAATATGCGCTGTTAAAAAGAAAGAAATTTGGATGAAAGTTTGTAAAGCTTCCTATTACATCTTTTATATTGAGTGCCTCAAATGGAGGAAAGAGGAGCTGAAGAGTTTGGACAAAATATTGAGTAAAAGTATTTTGACTTCTAATAGCCATATCGAGAAGAAGAGAGAAGCTATGAGAGAGAAAGTATATCATAAGGGTTATGAGAATAGTTAGCATATTTCCCATAAATGTAGAGAAGAAGAAAACTAAAGCGAGTACTATTTCAAGCTTAAGGTATGTGAATAATAGAGAAAAGACTATGAGGTGAGTAATTGCTACTTCCTTCATTCAAAGAACTATGAGAAATAAGATGGATTGAAAGAGTATGATAAGGAGTATGGTTGCAGAAAATCATAAAAACTTTCAAAGAATAAATTCATATCTTTTAATTGGTTTTGAGAGGATGAGGAATATAGTTTTTCATTCTATTTCCTTATATAGGAGTTGTGTTCCTGTAAAGAGTACTCCTACAAGACCAAATATTTCAATCATAGCGAGCCCAAAATCAACAATAATTTTATCATCATCTCAGATGGTAAGCTTCCCTAATCAAATTGAGAATATTATGAATATAAAAGCAAAAAAAAGTATGAGGTAGAGAAATTTATTTCTTACAATTTCTTTAAAGGTGTTGATAGCAATGTTTAACATAATTTAAAATTTATAATCTAAAAATTCTTTGTTTCCATTTATGAAACTTAATATATCCATACTTTTTTTTCATTCAAGTTTAATTTGTTTCAATATAATTACTCACTCTCTACACTGAACTCATATTTTTTTATTTTCGAGTTTTGTAACTTCTCAACTTTTGTTTTCTTCTCATCATATTCTGAGAACTTCACAATCTTCTATATTTATTTTTTTACCGTTATAGTAAGTGTAGATTCATGGCCAGGTAGAGTAGGCTCTGAAGATGTTATATATTTCTTCAGCTGTTTGTTTTGTAACATCTATTTCTCCATCACTTTTATTAATTTTAGAGCAATATGTTGCTTTTGATTCATTTTGTTTTATTCACTGTATTTCTCAATTCATTATTTGTTTGAGAGTTTCAACGAGGAGTGTCGGGCTTTTTGTTTCAAATTTTTTAAAAATATCTTCTGTTTTATCTTGAGGATCTAGCTCTACTTTTTCAATGTTAAGTATATCTCACTCATCCATCCCTTCCGACATATACATAATAGTTACTCCAGTTTCTTTGTCCCCATTTTTTATAGATTCTTGTATAGGGCTGGCTCATCTATAGAGTGGAAGTATGCTTCCATGTATATTGATACATCCATACTTTGGCGACTCAAGGACTTCTTTTGGAATTATTTTTCAGTAGGCTACAACTACGATAAAATCGAGTCATTTTAAGGATGCAAAGAATTCAGTGTTATTTTTAAGTTTTGCGGGTTGGAGGACTGTAATATTATTCTCTTCTGCTAAATTTTTTATTGGTGTTTTCGTCATTATTTTTTTTCTTCCTACTGGCTTATCAGGTTGTGAAACCATAAGTCTTATCTCAATATCCTGGGAAAAATTTTCAATAAGATTTTCTCATATGTTTCTACTGAACTCTCATGTTCAAAAAAATGCTATTTTCATGTATTTATTTCATTATTTTTATAAAATCTTCTCTCCCCCTGTTTTCAAAAAAGAGGTATATTTCTGATTCGTTATTTCCGATAGTTTTCTTTTTTCAGATGCTTTTTATACTGAGATTTGAATAGTTCGTTCCTGTTTTGTCTTCTTTTGTATTCATAGCAATAAGCTCTATAAGGTTTCATTTTTCTATATCTCGGTTGCTATCTGAAAAGTAGCTAATATAGATATCATTGAGCGTTTTTCACGACAAGCTTCCTGAAATTTTATAGAGAGCCGACTGAGAGAAGCTTCAAACATATGTGCTATTTCAGTTTTTTGAGTCATTATAAAAGAGTTTTCCTCTTTTATATGCCTCGATATTCCATAGGTCCGCCAGTACTCAATTTTGGATACTAATGTTTCCTGTTCCAGTATTAAAATCAAAATCTATCTGAGTATTTTTTTCTAAATCAAATATATTTTTATGTACTATGTATCAGAGCACTCCAGTGTTTGTATTCAGGCTAATCTCATAGTCAAATATATTATAATTTATTATTTCTTTATCCAGTTCTTCGAGCCCTTCTTCAATAGCAGATAGTTTTTGTTTTAATTCTTGGTTTTCAATAAAATCAGAAAAATAAAAAACTCACGATACAGATATAGTGATTATTATTGAAATAACTACGAGAAGCTCAATAAGTGTAAAAGCTTTTACTTTCATTTGTTTTTTTGTTTTGAATGTTTAAAGGGAATTTCTACTATTTTATTGATGAATATAACAATTACAACTATTATTCAAAAGACTATTATTTTTCAAGCTTTATCAAGAAAAAGAGCGGTAAGTCAGAAGAAAAAAGAAAGTGAGTAAACAAGGGATAGTACTTGTTTGTCAGTGAGGCCAATATCTTTGAGTCTATGGTGAAGATGGGTAAAATCTCATTTCAGGGGGCTTTTTTTATTTATTATTCTGCGAACAACAACATAGATAGCATCTACAGAGTATATTCCAAAGACGACTAGTACTGTTGCTATTTTCCCTCATGCTATGATGGCAAGAGTAGCGAGCATAAAACCAAGAAACATCGTTCCACTATCTCACATAAGGATTTTTTGTTTTATATCAAAAAACCAAAATGGAAGGAGTATTCAGACAAGAATAAGAGTTATCTTCATTATAAAATTTGCATTAATAAGTCCTCCTACATAATCATCTTGATAGAAAAGGATAATTCCAAGAAAGAAGAGAATAAGGAATGAAATAATTGAGAGCCCTCCTGTGTTTCCACTGACCCCATCCGTCCAATTAAGCGCATTGAATATAAACACATACCAGAGAATAGTGAATATAAGAGGAGTAATATATATAGTATGTTCAAAGAGAGTGAAATAGTATGTCTCTAGGTTTATTATTCCACCAAAAATATTGCTGATATACCCTATTTTAATAGAGGTAATTCATATAATAGCCCCTATTATAATTTGAATGACAAGTCTGATTTTTGGACTCAGGCTTATAAGATCATCCATGAAGCTAATGGTGGTTATAAAAAATCAAAATACCCAAATAAGTCAGAGTTTATAGCTATACTCTACTGAAAAATAGCTTACAATAAAGAAGCTTATAAATAATACAATTCCCATTGAATATGGAATAGGCTTTCTTTTTAGTTGGTATTTCTCTGGGTTATCAAGGATTCAGAAGTGATAAAATATTTTTTTGAAGCATAAAATAAGCCCAAGAGATATGAAGATAGATGTTCAGAAGATTAAAAGGTATTGTAAAAACATTTTTAGAGGTATTTTTTAAGTAATTTTAGATAGTATACAAAGACAGTAAGGGTAAGTATAAAATATCAAAGAGCTATTCAGTCAGTACTTCATGATTGAAAGCTGACGATCACTCATAATAGTGAGCCAGATACAAGAAAAAATATTCATACTATATTGAGCCAATATCTTGCATTATCTTTTATACTTACTAAACCGCTAGTGATAAGTGAGAAACCAAATGCTTGTAGTATAGAATATGTTTGGAAATCAAAGAATTTTAGGAAAATGAAAAGGAGTATTGCATTGATAAAAATTAAGCTTTTTTCATTGAATATATTAATATTTTTTCAGAAATTATAATAACTGAATGCCTTAATCGCTGCTATTAGATATGCTATTTGCCATATCATATACTGTGATTGCCCTAAATAGAATAATCAGTAGAGAGATATACAAGTAAATATTCATGTTGAGGATATGTGGTATATGGCTCAAGTCTTATTGTTTTTGAGAGTATAATTATTTTGCATTATCATAATGAAGAGGTTTCATACAAAATTAGCAAAAAAGAGGAGAGTGATTTCTGTAAGGTTTCATTTTCCGGTAATGAATATAATGGAAAGAGCAATTATCAGTAGTATGAAAATCCACCAGTTGTTTTTCGAGAAATTTTTAAGTTCTTTGATAAATGAGTTCATGTTTATTTTTTATTATATTCTTATTTCCCTCCAATTTTTTACAGGTATTATATTTTCATGTAAATTTGTTAGGTGTCTATTCCAAGGCTTTTCGAGTAGATATGTTTGTATATTGTTTTCTCATAATTCTTGAGCGTAATAAGGATTATCTTCAACCATACACCATATATTATGATCTTTGCATATGGCTGATTTTGCTCTATGATTTTTTGAATAGTGATTTGCAAAAATAATATCACTAAATAAATTTTCATAGTATTTTTCTATCCAGTTGGAGGTATAATTTCAAAGCCTTTCGGAGTTACGAGCAGTAACTATTTTTAGTATATATCATTTATTTTTTAATTCTACGAGTTTTTTCTTGGCTCACTCAATGGGGTTTACATTGAGATTTTTCTCATCATTAATCTGTCATTTCATAAACCACTCAATAGCAGTACTGGTATCTATATCAAACATATTTTCAAGGTGGTAATCTGTGATGTTATCAAAGAATATAGTCTTGCCATTTATTTTATTATTGTGATATTCAATAACGTACTTTACAGAGTCAGCTAAGACTTCGTCAAGGTCAATTCAAATAATATTTTTAGAACTGTTCATTCAACTTCAATTTACTTTGATAAAACATTCTACTTGAATTAACTCAGAATCTTTGGGCCGCAATTCTGTCTATACCGATTCAGAAAGCGAATCATGAATATTTTTCAGAATCAATTCCGGTTCCTTCAAGAACGGTAGGATGTACCATTCCAGCTCACAGGAGTTCTACCCAACCAGTTCCAGAACACATACTACATCTTTTTTTCTTTGTTTCACCAGTTCCCTTACATATTTGACAGCTTACATCTATTTCAGCACTTGGTTCGGTAAATGGGAATATGCTTGGTCTAAATCTGAGTTTAGTATCTTCTCATAGAAGTTTTTGCATCGCTGATTCTAGTGTCCATTTGAGGTCTCAGAATGTTACTCATTCTCCAATTACGAGTCCTTCGAGTTGGTAAAAATTACAAGTATGTCTAGCATCTTCTTGTTCATACCTGAATACTCTTCCTGGCACGATTATTTTTATTGGGAGTTCTCATTTGAGCATGGTTCTTATTTGTACAGGGGATGTGTGTGTTCTCAGTAAAAACTTATCTCCTAGTTCTCTGTGTTTATTGATTTCATCACTCACCCAAAAGGTATCCCATACATCACGAGCTGGGTGGTTAGCTGGAATATTGAGTTTATCGAAGTTGAATTCTTCGGTTTCTATTTGTGGTCCATCTTCTATTTTGAACCCAAGAGAAATGAATATTTCTTCTAGGAGTTCTGAAGTGATGCTAATCGGGTGTTTGTGTCATCTCGCCTGTTTTCAAAATTCAAGAGTTACATCAATTTTTTCTTTTTCTTCTTGTTCTTTGAATCAGGATTCTTCCTGCTCTTTTTGCTTCTTTGCTATTTCCCCGAGAATAAAACTTTTGAGTTTATTTGCTTCTGGTCATATGATTTTCTTTTCATCGTTTGAAAGGTCTTTTATTCATTTGAGTATATCATTAAGCTTCCCTTTTTTTCAGAGAAAATCTTTTTCAAGTTGTTCGAGATCCGTAGAGGTTGTTATTTCTTCAGAAAAGAGCTTTTGTAATTCGTGTAGTTTGTTCTGCATGTATCTATTTCATTATATAAATAATTAACTGTTCAAGAGTATAAAAATTATTTTTAATAAATCAAAAAATATCGTTTTTTAATGCACGGATATCTATTTTTGTACAGGAGAAAACAGAGAAATATTTGAAAAATTCGTATGAATCTCTTATATTGTAAGCTGAGAAGTTTTTTATAAACTAACATTCTATATTATGAAAAAGAAAGAAACTATTAGGAATGTCTTCCTATGATTATTCTGCACTCTTTGTGTAAGTACAGTAGTTTTCTGACTATCTTGATGGGAATGAGTTGAGAATGCGAGTAATTGAGAGTCTTTGGACGCAACCGTTTGGAATAGTCTTGTAAACGGTATTGTGAAAAAAACTGGAAGTATAGCTGAGACTATTACTGGAGTGAAAACTTTTTCGAGTTCACCTGTTGTTCCTTCTCCTACTGCTTCATGAGAGGTTGCTTCAAAGTGATACGTAGATACAAAACCAGTTTTTAGAGCGTATATGGGTTCGAATCAATCGGTAGCGAATGGTGCTTTTGTTAAAATGATTCTTAATACTGAAAACTTTGATTCACATAACCGGTTTGATACGACTACTAATAGATTTACACCATTGAGGGCTTGATACTATCAAATTAATGCCGTAACATTTGGACAGTCTTTTAACAATAGGTATCAGATAATATTATCAAAAAATGGCACTTGAGTTTCATCTGGACATAGTGGATGAATAACAGCAGATATGTGAGCGGAGGTTTCTGATATTATCTATTTCAACGGAAGTACGGATTATCTAGAGCTTACAGTATATCATTTTTCGACAAGTGCAAGAACTTTTCTTGCTGGAACTACGAGTACATTTATGTCATGACATTATATAGGAGACTAATGAGGAATCATCTATATTTATGAAAATGTTTGACTATTTATAAAAATTATTTAATATAAAAATGAATTGATTAAATAGGTCAATTCATTTTTCTTTCTTTAACATTCTTTATATATTTATATACTATGAACAAAAAAACAAAAATACAATTATTGGGACTAACGGGTCTTTCTTTGGCTGCTTTAGTATTTGCAGGTCAAGAATATTTTAAGAAAAGCAAAACGGAAGATAAGAAGCCTATATTTGAAATTGATGATGAAGATAGTGGGGTAACTATTAGATATGTTATGAAACCAGCAGTCTCATCAAAAGAGCTTTCAAAGAAAGGAATTCAAGCAGTTAACCTTATGTTTGAAGTTTATATTGATAAACCGGAGGAATTTAAGGGTTCAAAATTTGTAGATCAAATATCTTATATGTTAGATAATCATTTCCAGAAAGTTGTTTTTAATCCTTCTTTTGAATCTGAGGTTCCTTTGGAACTTTATTCTCATTTGTTTGATGATATAGAACATAACCTTGATGCGAGTATTATAGGTTTCACTGAGTCTGTTAAGATAGACTCAAAATTTGAGGCTAAAAAACCTACCGATTCTGATGTACCAGGTATAATAACGTTTGTTAATAAGGCTTACCAGGATAATCTAAAAAAGCACTTAAATAAAGAGCTTGTAGAATCATGCACTAGAATAAAAATTAGAAGATTGTATTTTACTGTAAAAGTTAAAGTATAATTTTTCTCATTTTAAGTTTAAAACCCTTTATCTCAATTGAGATAAAGGGTTTTTTATGGCTTAGAAAAGAGGGCAGTATTTTTGTTAAATTATTCGTGCTGCACTATTTAAAATTGTTTTAAATTTTATACTTTCTTCTTTTATTAATGTTATTGTCTCTTCATCATAATGTTCTTTAAATGTATAGTGTCACCATCTATTATTTAATAGGAGAGAGTTAGATTCTTCAACCTTAAGGTATAAACCATCTCCAGTTATAAAACTGAACTTGGGCATATAATTTTTATCGTGCCATAACTTTATATTAGTTTTATAGTTGTTATTTATGTCATCTATAAGCTTCCTTGTTTCATCGTTTATTGTGTTGCCAACTATGATATCAATGGCGCTATCTTTTACTTGTTTAAAATGATCTATACAACATCCAAACGCATCATAGGGAAACTCTGAATAATAAATTGAAATTTCTTTAGGTTGTTTATTTAATATTGCATCAACCGATAATATAGAGTCTGCTAGGGTTTCAATTTTCTTAAAATGTTCTTTTTGGAATATTTTACCTATTTTTTCACTTGAAAGACTTGCCATAATATACTATTACTATATAATAATATTAACCATAGACAACTTTACAAAAAATGCAAAGTATTTTTAAATGTGAATATAAATTATTAATGAACAAAGGTGATTTAGTTTCTGAAAAAGAAAAATGGCTTTCGAATGAAAGAGTCCATTCTTTTGCATATTATTTTCTATAAAAATGTAAAAAATTTATACATCATTATTGTATATATTTTCACTTCAAATCAAAAGTATTTATAATTACTTTTCCCTTTTTCAAAGGGAGTACCTGAGGTACGAAGGGGAGGGATTATTTACCTGTTTTCCTCCTATTTCTAAAAAAGTCAATTTTTCTTTTGACAAATAAATTGTTTTTCATAGAATGTGTGCACTTTTAAGAAACATCACGTATAAGTTTCGGAAAGAAGAGGTTAAGTTAGACTGTTTTTTAGAGAAATCTAAGGGATAAGTGTAACCTCTAACTATTAGTTTGTTAAAATAAGATTTGTATGGCTGGATTAATAGCTACTAAATTGGAAATGACGAGAGTCATAAAAGAAGATAAATTCATACCGGTTACTTTACTTAAGATTCCTGAACTCAGAGTATTTTGATTTAAAACTCTAGAGAAAGATGGATACGAAGCAGTAATAGTTTGAGTTTTGAAAGAGAAGGCAGAAGGAAAAATTAAAACTTGAAATGCAACACTTTCAAAAAATGATTTTTCTCTCTTAAAAGAGTTTAATACCTCTAAAGAAGATGCTGAAAAGTATAAAACTTGAGATGTTATCGGTCTTGATCTTATTGAAGACGGAATAGAGGTTGGAATTGAGTGAACTTCAAAATGAAGATGATTCGCTTGAGCAATGAAAAGACATAATTTTCATGGTTGACCTGCTGGACATGGTTCTAAGTTCCATAGGGCACTTGGTTCTATCGGTAACAGAAAACCAACCAGAACCCATAAAGGGAAAAAGATGCACGGTCATTATGGTGATGTAAAGGTTTCTTTCAGGGCAGTTCCTGTTGAGCTTATAAATAAAGAAGCTTGAGTTATTTGAGTAAGATGAGGTGTTCCTGGAGCAAGAAACTCTATTGTAAATATAATTTTAAATTAATATTAAGTCGTTTGATTTATGAAAACTAAAATATTTGATCAAAAATGAAAAGAGGTATGAGACATTGAGCTCAATAAGTCTATTTTTTGATTAGAGCTAAATGAAGGATTGGTACATAGAGCTTTACTCTACCAATTAGCAAACAACAGACAAGGTACTGCTCATACGAAAACAAGATGAGAAAGAAGAGGGTCTACAAGAAAAATCTATAGACAAAAAGGTACCGGTAGGGCAAGAATGGGTTCAAATAGATCACCAATTAGAAAGAAAGGTTGAGTGGCATTTGGTCCAAGAAATACTGTGAACTTCACCCAGACGATGAATAAGAAGGAAAGAAGAAAAGCTTTATTCTGTGTTTTGTCTTCAAAATTACTCAATAAACAATTGATAATAGTAGATAAAATAGATTTTAAAGAGGCAAAGACAAAGAATATGGTTGAGGTATTTAATAAAATACCATATGAAAAAAATGCCTTAATAGCTATCGCTTCGAAGAATGATGCTATAGAAAAAGCAAGTGCAAATATACCATATGTTAAAAGTGTTCTTGTGAACTATCTGAATATTAAAGACCTTTTAAAATACAATACGCTCGTTCTATTGAAAGACTCTTTGGTAAATCTAGAATCTTTAACTAAATAATTTATTAAATATAAAGAAGTATGAGACTTTTTAAAATTTTAGAAAAACCTGTACAAACTGAAAAAGCATCTAATGCTGAAATGAAAAACAACACCTATGTTTTTATTGTTTCTCACGATGCTACGAAAATAGATATTAAGAAAGCAGTTCTTGAAATCTACTGAGTTGCAGTTGATAGTGTAAATATCTTGAATACAAGAGAAAAATTTAAACACGGAAAAAAGAAAACTATGCAATTGAGAAAAAGGTCTCAAAAGAAAGCATATGTTACCCTAAAGGATGAAAAAGCTAAGATAGATTTTTCTGTTATAAAGTAATTTTAATTTAATTTTTAATATTAAGCCCCGTGGGAATTAAAAAATTTAAACCTACAACTCCTGGTAGAAGATGAATGAGTGTAAATACTTATGAAGAACTTACTACAGCACAACCAAATAAAAAACTGTTAGTTCAGTTACATAAGAATGCAGGTAGAAATAGTTCTTGAAGAATTACGGTAAGACACCAAGGTTGAGGACATGCAAAAAAATACAGACTAGTAGACTTTTTCGGTACTGATAAAAAGAATATTGAATATAGAGTTGAAACTATTGAATATGATCCTTATAGGTCAGCTTTTATATCTCTTGTCTGCTATAAAGATGGAGAAAGAAGGTATACTCTTGCTCATACGAAAACAAAAGTTTGAGATGTGAATATTGCTACAGAAAAAGCTCCTTTAGTTTCAGGAAATAGAATGGAAATTGGAAATATTCCTACTGGACTTGAAATATATAACTTGGAATTAATAGTTGGTCAATGAGCAAGTTCAATTAGAACGGCTGGATCACTTGGAAGAGTAATATCACAAGAATGAGAATATGCTCAAGTTAAAATGCCATCTGGAGAGGTAAGATTAGTTCATAAAAAGTGTTATGCTACTCTAGGACAGGTCTCTAATCCAGATCATAATCAAGTTGTAATCTGAAAAGCTTGAAGATCAAGATGGATGTGAAAGAGACCTGCAGTTCGTTGAAAAGCTATGAATCCTGTTGATCATCCACATGGTGGTTGAGAAGGGAGATCTCCAATTTGAATGAAGGCTCCAAAAACTCCTTGGGGAGCAGTTGCTCTTGGTAAAAAAACAAGAAGTAGAAAAAAGACAACAGCGAGATGGATATTGAAAACAAGACAAGGAAAATTAATGCAATAATACCTTTATATCTCCTAAAAAGAGAACATTTAAACTTTTAAAGATAAACATTATGACAAGAAGTCTAAAAAAATGACCTTATATATGCGAAAGGCTTTTAAAAAAAGTAGTCGCTATGAATGACTCGTGAAAAAAGGGAGTTATAAAAACCTGGTCTAGAGCTGCTACAGTAATCCCAGAATTTGTTTGACATACATTTGGTGTCCATAATGGGAAAGCTCATTTTCCAGTTTTTGTTACAGAGGATATGGTTTGACATAAATTATGAGAATTTTCTATGACGAGAACGTTTAAAGGTCACTCTGGAAATAAATAAAGATATTATTTTAAAATATTAAAAGATAGTTATGAAAGCATATGGGAAAAATATAAGAATCTCTCCTAAGAAATTAAGAGTTGTAGCTGAGGTTGTAAGAGGACAAAGTGCATCAGAAGCATTGAAATTTCTGAAGTTTGCTCCTAAAAAATGAGCTCTTATCCTTTATAAGGTACTCTATTCTGCAGTAAAAAATGCAGAAAACAACGATAACCAAAAATTATCAGATTTATATGTATGAACTCTTGTTATAAACAAAGGAATAGTCTATAAAAGATGAAACCCTGTATCAAGAGGGAGAATGCACCCTATCTTGAAGAGAACTTCTAATATATCATTAGGGTTACAAGTTAAATAAAAAATCATTATAAATTATATTATTATTAACACATTTCATTTATGTGACATAAAGTAAATCCAATCGCTTTTAGAATACCATACATAAAAACATGGAAATCTGTTTGGTATGAGGACAAGAAGACATACAAAGATTCTTTGGCTCTAGATATAAAAGCAAGAGCTCTTCTAGAAAAGGAGCTTACTGGAATACCAATAGGTGATATTCTTTGTTTAAAAGACCAGGATGTATTAAAGGTTGTTGTATATACATCAAAAGCTTCTCTTATACTAGGAAAGACTGGAGAAAACAAGGAACAAATAGAAACAAAGCTATTGAGAAAACTTGGTTTAAAAACGGAGTTGGAAGTGAGAGAAATCAAACAACCGGACTTGAATGCAAAAATAGTATGATTTATGATTGCAAATCAAATAGAAAAAAGAATGCCTTACAAGAGAGCTATAAAACAAGCTATCGCAAAGGCTATGGAAAAATGAGCTAAGTGAATAAAGATTAAAGTAGGTGGAAGATTGAATGGTGCTGAGATAGCAAGGAAAGAAACGTTTAGAGAAGGAAGTGTATCAACTCAAACAATTCGTTCAGATATTGATTACGCTACAATAAGAGCTCAAACGATTTACGGTACTCTTGGTTTAAAAGTTTGGATTTATCATTGAGATATATTTAAAAAATAAAAACTTGACTTAAAAAAAATGTTTATATAATAACTTTGGAAAAATGTTACAACCGAAGAAAACGAAATATAGAAAAACGCATAGAGGAAGATTGAAATGAATGGCTATTAGATGATCGAATATATCTTTTTGAGATTATGCTATCAAAGCTACTACGAGAGGTTTTATTACCTCAAGGCAAATAGAATCTGCAAGAAGAGCAATGATTAGACATATTAAAAGATGAGGTAAAATTTTTATTAGAATTTTCCCTGATAAGGCATTTACTGCAAAACCACTTGAAGTTCCTATGGGATGAGGTAAGTGATCTGTAGAAATGTATAGAGCCCCTGTAAAACCTGGTAGAGTCTTGTTTGAAATAACTTGAGTTGAACCAGAAGTTGCTAGGGAAGCTTTTAGGCTTGCTTCTTACAAGTTGCCAGTAAAAACTAAAATATTAGTTGATTAATAAAAAACAATGAAAGAAATAAAAGATTTAAAATTACAAGATATTTCTAAATTAAACGCTCTGAGTGAAGCGGATTTAAAAAAAGAACTTGATGCAAGTTTAAAGAAAGCCTTTACTTTGAAGATGAAGAAAGAGCTATGAGAATTAAAACAAACTCACTTAATTAAATCTCTTAGAAGATATGTTGCGGCTATTAAAACTGTTGCAAGCATAAAAGGATTTAATATAGGTTAATTATTTTTTTAAAAAGATATTATGAGAACGAAAAGAGGGATAGTTACAAGTGTTGCAATGGATAAAACAGCGGTTATATCTGTACATGCTTATAAGAATGATCCTAAATATAAAAAAAGATATAGAGTTACCAAGAAGTTTCATGCACATGATGAGAAAAATGAATGTGTATTATGAGAAACAGTAGTTATAAAAGAAACAAAACCTTCATCTAAATTAAAAAGATGGGAGTTCGTGGAAAAAATTAGTTAATTTAACTTTTTAAGAGTATATAAGTATGATACAAACAGAATCTAGATTAGTAGTCACGGACAACTCTTGAGCAAAAGAAGTGCTGTGTATTAAAGTTCTATGAGGTTCACACAGAAGATATGCTTCTATTTGAGATGTTATTGTGTGTTCTGTTAAGAAAGCATCACCTGATGGTAATGTAAAAAAGAAAAAAGTAGTAAAAGCTGTTGTGGTAAGAACATCAAAAGAAGTAAGAAGAAAAGATGGATCTTATGTAAGATTTGATGACAATGCATGTGTTATTATTGATGATAATTGAGCTCCGAGGTGAACTCGTATATTTGGCCCAGTTGCAAGAGAGTTAAGAGCGAAAGGATACCAAAAAATAGCGAGTTTGGCTCCAGAAGTTTTATAATAATTAAATAAGAATTATGAAAATAAGAAAATGAGATACAGTACAGATTATGTCTGGAAAACAAAGTGATAGGTGAACTCAATGAGAAGTTTTAAAAGTTTTCAAAGATAAAAATAAGGTTTTGATTAAAGGGATAAACATTGTTACAAAACATATAAAGAAGTCTGGAACTCAACCTGGTCAGATTGTTAAGATTGAAAAACCTATTGACGCATCGAATGTAATGCTTATCTGTCCTTTCACTAACAAACCAACAAGAATTTGATTTGTTATATCAAAAGAGAAAGATACAGTAAAAAAGTTTAGGTTTTCTAAAACTGCATTGAAAGAAAAATCATGAAATGCTGAAAATTTTATAATAAAATAAGGAACTACTTCTTCCAACCATTGTGATGAAGTAAAATATTAATTAAAAAAAGATAAAAATGCTTAAGGAAAAATATTTAAAAGAAATTGCTCCTGCTTTGAAAGAAAAGCTAAAGATTTCAAATGTTATGGAAATCCCAAAGGTTGAAAAAGTAGTTTTGAATATATGAATTTGAACCTATGTAAGATCTGGAAACAAGGACTACTCTTCTCTTCAAGAGCACTTGAGACTTATTTCATGACAGGCTCCAACAGTAAGATATGCAAAGAAAGCGATATCAAACTTTAAATTAAGAGCTGGAATGCCAGTATGATTATGTGTAACTTTGAGATGAGATAGTATGTACAACTTTTTAGAAAAGTTAGTAAATATAGTACTTCCAAGAGTAAGGGACTTTAGAGGAATTAATAAAAATGGTTTTGATAAAGCATGAAATTATAACTTTTGAATAAAAGAACATACTATATTTCTAGAAGTTCCTCAAGATGATGTTATACAGCCTCATGGAATACAGGTTACTGTTAAAACTACAGCGAAAGATAAAGAAAGCTGAAAAGAGTTACTAACACTCTTATGATTTCCTTTTTCTAAATAAGATTTACTTTTTTAAATAACTGAAACATGGCTAGAAAGTCAAAAATTGCAAAATCTAACAGGCTAAAAAAATCCTTTTTACAGTCTTTAATTGCTGGTAATAAACCAAAAGAAGCTACAAAAGTTTTTAATTGTTGTAGTGTGTGCGGAAGAACAAGAGGATATTTATGAAAATTCGATATTTGTAGAATTTGTTTTAGAGAAAAAGCAAATGCTTGAGAATTACCAGGTGTAAGAAAATCAAGTTGGTAATCTAATGTGAGAAATAAAAATTTAATTATTAATTAAAACACTATGATAATAGATCCTATCGGAGATTTATTAACAAGAATTAGAAATGCTTATATGGCAAGGATCATAGAAGTAAAAATTCCTTATTCAAAAATTAAATCTGAAATATTAAAAATTCTGAAAAAAAATAAGTATATATTAGACTTTGATACTGTTACAGATGGGGATGTGAAGAAAGTTCTTGTTGTTACTTTAAATGATGTAAGAGTTACTAAATATATTCCAACATTAAAGAGGATTAGTAGACCAGGTCAGAGAATCTATATTTGATCTCAAGATATTAAAAAATCTAGAAATGGAGTTTGAATTTATATCGTTTCTACTCCTAAATGAGTTATAACTTGATATGAAGCAAGAAGCTTGAATGTCGGTTGAGAATTACTTTGTGAAGTGTTTTAATTGGAAAATAAATGAGATTTCACTTTAAGTGGAAGTTCCAGTTTATATTTATAATTTATATAAAAAATGTCAAGAATTGGTAAGGTGCCTATAGTAATCACTGATAAAGTTGAAGTAACTTTAGATGGGAATAGAGTGAAAGTAAAATGACCTTTAGGAGAACTTTCTTTTACATATAGGGATAGTGTTTCTGTAAAAAAAGAAGAAAATACTTTAGTTGTTTCTAAAGTAAACGATGAAGGAAAGGCTCTATGGGGAACAACGAGGTCAGTAATAAATAATATGATTGTCGGAGTTTCTGAAGGATTTAAAAAAGGCTTAGAAATAAATGGAGTTGGTTATAAATTTGAAGTTATGGGTAATAAGCTTGTATTAAGCATAGGTTATTCTCATAAAGTTGATGTTGAGGTTCCTGCTTGATTGAAAGTCGAGTTAGATGAAAAGCAAAAAAATGTATTATATGTAACTTGAATTGATAAACAACTCGTATGAGAATTTGCTTCTAAAATTAGAGCTAAAAAGAAACCTGAGCCATACAAAGGAAAGTGAATCAAATATGTGGGAGAACATATTAGAAGAAAAGCTGGTAAAACAGGTGGTAAGTAGTATTTTCAAAAAGTAATTTAAATTATAATTCGTGAAAGAATGTTACTAAAAACTTTAAAAAGACTGAGAAGAAAAAATAAAATAAGATCAAAGATAAGTGGAACGGCTTCTAGGCCAAGATTAGCTGTATTTAGAAGTAATTCTAATATCTCTGCACAACTTATTGATGATGTTGCTGGAAAAACCTTAGCTGCAAGCTCTGATTTGAAAATGGAGAAATCTGGAACAAAAACTGATGCTGCTAAGAAAGTTGGAGAAGATTTAGCAAAAAAAATTCTTGATTTAAAAATAACAGAAATTGTTTTTGATAGAGGAGGATTTGCTTACCACGGGAGAGTAAAGGCACTTGCTGAATCTCTCAGAGCATCAGGTCTTAAATTTTAATTCATTAATGTATTGTAAAAATGAGTTTTGCAAAAAAAGATAATAAAAGATGAGGTTTTTCTAAACCAAAAAAAGAGTTTAAAGAAGAGCTATTAGCTATTGATAGAGTTACAAGAGTTAATTCTGGATGAAGACAACTAAGATTTAGAGCTGTTATGGTTCTTTGAGATGGAAAATGAAGAGTAGGACTTTGAACAGGAAAATCTTGGGAAGTAGTTGATGCTATTGCAAAAGCAGTATCAAGTGCAAAGAAAAATATGACTACAGTAAAAATTGTAAATGGGACGGTACCTTATAATGTTGATGCTAAATTTAAAGCAGCAAAACTTATGGTTCATCCAGCTTCTGAAGGTACTTGAATTATTGCTGGTTGAGCAGCGAGAAAAGTTCTTATGGTTGCTTGATATCAAGATGTACTTGCAAAGAGATCAGGATCATCTAACTTGATTAATAATGCCAAAGCAACGATAAAAGCTTTAACTTCTTTTAAAAATTAATATTAGAAAACGTATGTTATCTTTACAGAATATAAAATCTAACAAAGGGGTAAGAAAAACTTCTAAAAGACTCTGAAGAGGAAATGGAAGTGGAAAATGAACTTTTTGTGGAAGATGAATGAATGGTCAGAATTGTAGATCAGGTGGATGAGTTCCAGATTGGTTTGAATGAGGTCAAACTCCATTATTCAGAAGAATGCCTAAATTAAAGGGTTTTTCTAATGCAAAGTTCACAAAAGAATATAATATAATAAATATTTCTGATTTAGCTGTACTCGTTTCTAAAGGAATCACTACAGTAAATAAAGAAGTATTATTAGAAAATAATATCATAAGGAAAAAAGCTCTTGGAATTAAGCTTCTATGAAACGGAACGATAGAAACGAAAGTTACTGTTCATGTTGATAGCGCTTCAGCTTCTGCTAAAGAGGCAGTAGAAAAGGCTTGAGGAGAACTTGTTTTAAAATAAAAAATAAAATCCAAGCTTTTTATAACTTGGATTTTATTTTTAAGTAAATTCTATTATAATATAGTCAAGAACTCTCTCGCTATGTTTTAATAACTGAAAATATATATTAATTAATAAGGTGTTATGATTAAAAGTATAAAATCTGTATTTGATAATAAGAGTATAAGAAAAAAAATTATTGCTACTTTGGTGTTAGTACTGGTTTATAAACTACTTTCTATTATCCCAGTTCCTGGTGTGAATACTCAAGGACTTTCTGCTATAATGGAAGGACAAAAAGGTCTATCTTTTTTTAGTGCTCTTATGTGAGGATGACTCTCAAATTTTTCTATTATTCTTATGGGACTTTCACCATATATTAATGCGGTGATTATTATTCAACTGGTTTGAATCATTGTTCCTAAAATTGGTGACCTTCAAAAAGAAGGAGAAGCTGGTCAGAAGAAGATTACAAAAATTACAAGATGGCTTACTCTTCCTCTAGCTTTTGTACAATCTTACGGAATGATTATTTTGTTAAACACTTTAGCACAAGGGTCTATTATAGATACATCTAATATTCAAGTGTTATTAATGGCTATGATCATTATTACTACTTGAACATTATTTCTTATGTGGCTTTGAGAGGTTATGACAGAAGTTGGGATTTGAAATGGTATTAGTATTATCATTACCGCTTGAGTATTAGCTGGTACTCCTGGAGTTATTATGTCATATATAAGTGCAGGTGATTACCCTCTATTTATATGATTATTAATTGCAACTCTTGTGATCATCTACATTATTGTGAAGTTTACAGAGTGAAATAGAAGAATTCCTATTATATATACCAATACTTGAAGAGAGGAGAAGTCTTATTTCCCAATAAGAGTAAACCAAGCGGGTATGATACCTATCATATTTGCAGTATCACTTGTTACTTTTCCAGCTATTATAGGACAGATTCTTTCATCATCTACTGGTGAAACATCTTCAGCTATTTGAAAGTTTCTTCTTGAATATTTTAGTATGTCGAACCCATCTTGGTTTTTTATAGCTGTATATTTCTTACTCGTTCTTGGTTTTTCTTTCTTCTATGTTTCGATTACTTTTAATACCGAACAAGTTGCAGAGAGTATTCAGAAAAGAGGTGGATATATTCCTGGTATTAGGCCTGGAACTGAAACTTCAGATTATCTATCAAAGGTATCGGCTCATTTAAATCTCTTTGGTGGATGATTCCTTGCTTTGATTGCAGTACTTCCATATATAATGTGAAAAATTATGTGACAATCTGTTGATTTCATTGTCTCAGCTGCGGGGTTGATTATTATAGTATCTGTTATACTTGATGTAGTAAGAAAAGTAGATGCAGAATTAAAAATGTTTGATTATAGTAAATTTAAATAAAAAAATATCTCACGAATAGTGAGATATTTTTTTATAAAAACTTTTTATTGTTTTGTGCTAATTTATCTGTAAATAATATTCCATTGAGGTGATCTATTTCGTGTTGAACTATTCTTGCTCTTAAATGTTCTAACATAAGAGTTTTAAAGTGTCCTTTTTCATCTAAATAGGTCAGTTTGATATCTAATGCCCTTTCCACCTCTCACTTCTTTCCAGGGACACTCAGACATCATTCTTGGTCTGTTTCCTTTTCATCAGAGAACTCAATTATTTCAGGGTTTATCATCATAATGATTTTATAGTTCTCATCATCCCGATCATGGGGGAGTCAAACAACTATCAGTCTTACGTTATGTCCTATTTGTGGGGCAGCAAGTCATACTCATCCATTGTCAGGATTTTTGATGTATTTTATCATTTCCTTTCATAGTTTGGAGTATTTTTTTATTTCAGAATCTTTTATTTTTCTACTGACCGTTCTAAGGATTTCATTCTTATCACCTGTTTCTATTTTTAGCATATCCATTTTTTTAAATATAATTATGGTTATTATAATAAAAAATTTTACAATTAAAAGTTTTGCTTTAATATGAGAAGGTTATTAGTAATATCAGGAAAATTATGGTTATAGAATCCTCAAAAGATACTGGAAAAGATAGAATTGTTTCTCCATCCGAAAAGCAATCGGATACTGGAAAAATTTCCAATATTTTGAGGCCTTTAAAACTGGAAGATTATGTGGGGCAAAAGAGTATTAAAAAACATTTAGATGTATCTATCCGTTCTTCAAAAATGAGAGGAAAGCCAATGGATCATGCTCTTTTTTATGGGCCTCCTGGTCTTGGGAAAACAACTCTTTCAAATATTATTGCGCATGAGATGGAAACGAACCTCAAATCAACTTCAGGACCTGCGATAGAGAAACAATCGGATCTCGTAAGTATATTATCAAATTTAGAAAGTGGAGATATACTTTTTATTGATGAAATCCATAGATTGAGACCTCAGGTAGAAGAGATTCTTTATACGGCTATGGAGGATTTCGAAATAGATATAATGGTGGGTTCAGGTACGGGAGCTCAAAGTGTAAAATTACCTCTGAAAGAATTCACTCTTGTATGAGCAACGACAAGACTCAGTGCACTCTCTTCACCTCTCAGAGATAGGTTTGGAAATATATTGAAGCTCGATTTTTATAATCATGATGATATATGACAGATTATAAAGAATAATTCATCTAAATTGGATTTAGCTTTAGAATCAGATGTGTTAAAAAACATTGCAAAAAAATCAAGAGGAACTCCTAGAATAGCAAATAGGTTGTTGAAAATAGTAAGAGACTATGGTACGATTTGAAAAAATATATCTCACCTGTGAACTTTAGAAGAAATTTTTACAGATATCGGTATTGATGAGCTTGGACTTGATTATTTAGATAGAAAATATCTCAGTACTATAAAGGATAAGTTTAACTTTGGTCCAGTATGACTCAATACTCTAGCATCAGCTATATGAGAGGAAGAGGAAACCTTAGAAGATGTGGTAGAACCATATCTATTGCAAATAGGTTTTATTGATCGTACTCCAAAATGAAGGAAGATTAGTGCTGCTGGTATTGATTATTTAAAATAAAACAATGGAAAAAAAAGACTTTAGTTTATATGAATGACTTTTTGAAGTAAAGAAATTTATAAAAAAAAGACTCGCAAAAGACCCGCATATTTTTATCTTTGTATCTTGAGGTTCTGCAAGTGGAAAAACAAGCAGAGTGGCTAATCATATTAGAAAATTTTTCTCGGATAATGCTCTTATGATATCAATGGATAATTACTATAGAGGAAGGGACTATATAGAGTCTCATAGCATTACATTCGATGAGCCTGGAGCTATTGATATTGACCTATTAGCTGACCATTTGCAAAGATTAAAACAATGAGAGACGGTTTCTATTCCAAAATATGATTTTAAAAACTCTAAGCCTATTTTGAATTCTATAGAGGTAAAACCAGCACAAATTATGATTATTGAGTGATTGTTTACTCTCGATAATAGGTTTGATAGCATTTCTGATTTAAATATATTTGTTGAAACTTCTACTAGTGGAAGGTTGGTAAGAAGAATGTTGAGAGATAAAGAAAGGACAGGTCAGTCAAGTGAAGAAATTATAGAATATTTCGTGGAAGTGGTAGATAAGATGCATAAAAAATATATTGAACCTCAGAAAGACAATGCTCATATGATTATATATAATGAATTTAGTGCATTGCTTGAAGTAAGGCATTTAAATATGCCAGATTTTATGAAAAGAAATAATATTCCTCACCTTGATTAAAAATATGAATAAAAATACCTGAGAAACAAAAATAATATTTGTTACCTGATGAGCTATCTCATGACTCGGAAAAGGAATAACTTCTTCTTCTATATGAAAGCTTATGAAATCATCTGGACTAAGTGTTTGAATGGTAAAGTTAGATCCATACTTACAGGTGGATGCTGGGACTATGTCTCCATATGAACATGGAGAAGTTTTTGTAACAGAAGATGGAGCGGAGACTGATCTAGATATAGGAAATTATGAAAGGTTTACCAGTGAAAATTTTACGAAAGATAGCAATGTTACTACTGGGAAAGTATATCTCAATGTAATAACGAGAGAGAGAAATGGTGATTTTCTTTGAAAAACAGTTCAGATTATCCCACATATCACGAATGAAATAAAAGAAAATATATTACTGACAGCAGGAAGGTTTGATATCACTATTGTTGAGGTATGATGAACGGTATGAGATATTGAAAGCCAACCTTTTTTGGAGAGTATTAGACAGTTAAAAAATGATTTAGGCAATAATAATGTAATGTTTATTCATGTTGCTCCTCTTCTTCATTTGAGTTATTCTGGAGAAGTAAAAACAAAACTGATTCAGTATTCTGTTATTAAACTCAGAGAGGTTGGAATACTCCCAGATGTGATTGTATGTAGAAGTGAACAAAGCTTATCTGAAAAGGTGAGGTCAAAGATATCTATGTCTTGTGGAGTTCCTGTTTCCCACGTAATAGAAGCAGTGAATGCAAAAACTATTTATGATGTTCCAGAGAAGTTTAGAGAACAGAATTTAGATACCACTATTTTTGAGTTTTTTTGATACTCTGAAAATAAATCAGATTTAAAACACTGGAATATACTTGCTTCAAAGATAGTGAATGCTCAGCAAGAGGTTACGGTATGAATCATATGAAAGTATGTTGAGTTTGAAGATACTTACAAGAGTATTAGTGAGGCACTTATACACGCTGGGGTTGCTAATGATGTAAGAATCAATATAGAATGGATTTGTTCTGATGCACTTGAAAAACACATGAATACCGTTACGAACATTCACGATATTTTGGAGTGATTGTGTGAAAAAAATAATATTGATGGTATTTTAATACCGGGTGGTTTTTGAGAGAGATGAGTAGAGGGAAAAATAAAAGCGGTAGAGTTTGCTAGAAAAAAGAGTATTCCATTTTTATGAATATGTTTATGAATGCAAGTTGCAGTTATAGAATATGCCAGGAATATATGTGGGCTCAAAGATTCAAATTCAGCTGAGTTTGATATGAATGCAGAACATAGGATAATAGATATTATGGAAGATCAAAAAACTATCAAAAAGAAGTGATGAACCATGAGACTATGAGCCTACGATGCAATTTTGCAACCTAAATCAATAGTTGCTGATCTATATGATAGTATGACTGTTTCTGAAAGACACAGGCATAGATATGAGGTAAATATAAAATATCATGATGACCTTCAAAAAGGTGATTTAGTTTTTTCTGGATTGTCTCCAAATAAAAAGTTAGTAGAATTTATTGAATTAAAAAATCATCCATTTTTTGTTGCAACTCAGGGGCATCCAGAGTTTAAATCAAGAATTGATACCCCTCATCCACTTTTTGTAGGTTTTGTGAAGGCCTGTTTATCTCATAAAAAATAAATATCTATGTCTATTTGGCAAACAGAATCTTGGCAAAAAATGCTTATTTTGAGTAAACAAACGGAGCAGTTTTTTGTAGTAGAGAATGTTTATATTGAAAAAAGAAAAGTTTCCTTATGAAAATATGGACTTTTTGTTTTGTGATATGAGTCGCTTATTACCCAGGATTTATTTTTAAAATTACAAGATCTTTGTAAAAAAGAAAACTGTTTATTTATTCAAGTTGAGACTTTGTCTTATGATATAAATAAGGAAGAAAAACAGGGAGTAGATTTTAATAAAGGATATTATAAAAAATTTATTACTCCGTATACTGCTGTGATAGATCTAGAAAAAACAGAAGAAGAAATATTGTCGCTTATGAAGCCGAAAGGAAGATATAATGTTCGTCTGGCAGAGAAGAAGTGAGTCGAAGTAAAAGAGGTAGAAAAAAACAATGAAAATATAAGAGATTTTTATAATCTTATTTCTGAAACAACAACGAGAAATACTTTTTATGGAAATACCTTTGAGTACTATAAGGTGTTTTTAGAGAATATAGAGAGCTCTAAATTATTACTGGGATATGTTTGAGATCAGGTAATAGCTGGAGGTATCTTTATCTTTGAGACAGATGTGTCTATCTATTACTATGGAGCATCAACGAGTGATAAACAATATAGAAACCTTATGGCTCCATATTTGTTACAGTGGGAGGCGATAAAACTTTCAAAAAACCTGTGAAGTAAAATATATGATTTTTTATGAGTAGCTTCTCCTTGAGAAAATAACTCATCCCTATCTTGAGTTACTGATTTTAAATGAAAACTCACTTCAGACGTGAGAGAAGTAAGCAAGAGTTATATTTGGATAAATAAAAAACTTCTATATAATATTGTTGTTTTACTAAGGAAGATTTTAAAATAATCCCTCCCCTTTCGGGTACTCCCTTTGAAAAAGGGAGATAATAAAGACTTTATTACTTAATTATAAAACTATGTTTACTCTCCCAAAATTGCCATATGCCTTTGATGCTTTAGAACCACATATTTCAAAAGAAACTTTGGAATATCACTACGGAAAACACCACCAAACGTATGTTAATAATTTGAATAATATTATTACTGCTGGGCATGATTTAGAAAATAAAACCTTAGAAGAAGTTATTAAAAACTCTCATGGTTGAATTTTTAATAACGCGGCTCAAATATGGAATCATACTTTTTATTGGAACTCACTTTCTCCGAATGGAGGTGGGACTCCAAGTTGAAAATTAGCTAAAATGATAGAGGCAGAATTTGAAAGCATTCATAAATTTAAGGAAGCCTTTAGTCTTCAGGCTATTTCTAATTTTGGATCTGGATGGACTTGGCTTGCCTTAACTCCTGAGAATAAACTTGAGATTATATCTACTGATGATGCTAAAACGTTAGTGAACACCCCTAATAAACCACTGCTAGTTATAGATGTTTGGGAGCATGCATATTATATAGATTATAGAAATGCAAGACCAAAATATGTAGAAACATTTTGGAATTTAGTGAATTGGGACTTTGTAGAAAAAAATTTAGAATCGTAACAATAAAAAATACCTTTGAGTTGTCAAAGGTATTTTTTATTGTTCTTACTTTTATTTTAATACATCAAGAAGTTCTTTTCCTTCTCATCCGAATGCACTTGCTACGAAGTCTATTACGATTCCATATGCAACTCAAATAAGAATAATCACCCAAAATACTTTTGATGCTACCGCAAGTTCTAGATTGTAAGCAAGTATAGCAATATCAAGACTTACGAGACCTCACATGATTGCACCTCTGACTTCAGGGTAGAATCTGAATTTGAATACTGGATGTATGGTAAATACTCAAGCTATGAATACTGCTATTCAAATAAGGAAGCCATTGTATACAAAGTTCCACATAAGAGCTGACCCCCAAAAGTCATAACCCGCTTGTAAACTAGGTATATTAGCCCAAAGAATGTATGCAGATAGGAACCCAAAGGCAGTTCCAAGAACAACAGAGATAGCTTTGCGTTTCACAATAGGAAGATTAAGAGCCCCCTTTAAACCCGAAGATTTCTTCATAATAATAATATTAAATATATAAACATAATAATTATATCATTTTATTTTTTACAGATCAATAAAAATAACACGACTTTTTTTCTTTATAATGCTTAATATACTTATTTAATAAGCTGAGGCTAGCGGTTTTATGATTTATTTTACTACCAAGTTTACTATTTTTCCTGGTACGTATATTTCTTTTATTAATGTTTTTCCTTCGAGCCACTTTGCTACACTAGGATTTTCTTTCGCTTTTGCTAATATGCTTTCTTTTTCTTCATCTTTGTTTATTTCTATTTCTCATCTTACTTTTCCGAGTACTTGTACGGCAATAGTGACCGTATCATCAATTATCATTTTTTCATCATATTTTGGCCATTTACTAAAGAAGAGACTACTTGTATTTCAGATTCTCTGCCAGAGTTCTTCAGCGAGGTGCGGAGTGAATGGATGGAGGATTCTGAGGAATATATTTTTCCATTCATTTTGAAGTATAGTATCTTTTGGTAGTCCGTTATTAACGAGAATAATAAGGGCAGCTATTGCAGTATTGAATTTATAATTTTCGATGTCTTCTTGTACTTTTTTTATGGTTTTATGAAGGAGTTTCATAGTAGCGTTATCATCTTCAGTTGAAAGCTTTGCTTCAGGAGTAAAGAGTCTTTCAGATTTTTCTATAAATCTTCTGACTCAGAGTATGTTTTTTGTATCCCATGGTGCAGCATCTTTAAATTCTGCTATATACATTTCATAGAGTCTGAGGCTATCAGCACCGTATTGTTCTACTATCTCATCTGGGTTCACAACATTTTTGAGTGATTTACTCATTTTTGCGACTACTTTTTTGAGTTCATCACCTGTTTCTGTATCATAGAACTTTTCATCCTTTTCTTCTACGAGATCATTGGCAATAAGCTTTCAGTTTGCATTTTCAAATGAATATGCGAGTATTAAACCTTGGTTTCTGAGTTTTTGGAAGGGTTCATCGGTAGGAACAATTCATATATCAAAGAGGAATTTATGCCAGAATCTTGCATAGAGTAAATGAAGTACCGCGTGTTCTGCTCCTCATACATATGAATCAACGGCTCCCCAGTAGTTGACAGTATCTTTGTCTACGAGTTGTCCATCATTGTGGTTGTCCATATACCTGAGGTAGTACCAGCAACTTCCTCACCATTGTGGCATAGTGTTGGTTTCTCTTTTTCACTTTAGATTGTCAGCCAGTGATACATTGACGAAGTTGTCTACTTTCGCAAGTGGCGAGTGTCCATCACCTGTTGGTGCAAAGTCTTCTACTTCTGGGAGTTCAAGAGGAAGGGCATAGTCACAGATAATATCATAGTATATTCCATCATATATTTTGGATACTATTTTTCCATTTACCACGAGTGATTTTACTTTTCATTTTGAACAAAGGGTTCTTTCATCTGAGTTCTTATCTGATTCTTCTTTGAGGACATAGGCAGTATCTTTTTCCATTTCATCATCTAGACTGGTGACTCTCGATAGTCACCTTATAGCGTTTTTTTCTAGGTGTATTAAAGGAATTGGTTCTCCCCAGTATCTTTGTCTACTAAACAACCAGTCTCTAAGCCTGTAGTTTGTTTTTTTCTTCCCAAATCAATTTTTTTCTGCATACTCTGACATTTTTATTTTTGCCTCAGCTGTTGAGAGTCATGTGAATTCTTGAGAGTTGCATAGTTGTCAGAGTTCAGTAAAAGCTTTTTCTTGGACATCAATTATTACTCAGCTTTTTTTAATTGATTGTCTTATTTCTAAACTATATTTCTTAGCAAAATCAAAGTCTCTTTCATCGTGGGCTGGAACAGCCATAACGGCTCATGTTCCGTAGTTTCCGAGTACGTAGTCTCAAATCCAGAGAGGGACTTTTTCGTTGTTGAATGGGTTGATTACATATGATCCAGTGAAGACTCATGTTTTTTCTTTGGAATCATTGGTTCTATCTTGATCGGATTCTTTGTTGGCATTATCGATATATTGTAGACATTCATTTTTTTGTTTGTCAGTGATGAAGTCAGATACATCTGCATGATCAGGAGCAATAACAGCATAGGTCATTCAAAATACGGTGTCTACACGCGTGGTATAAACAGATACTTTTTTATTCTCGTCATCTGATTTTTTCATTTCAAATTCACATCCTTCACTCTTTCCTATCCAGTTTCTTTGCATATCTTTGATTCCTTCTGGCCAGTCGAGTTTGTCTACATCGTGTAATAGTCTGTCAGCATATTTTGTAATGGCAAGTACCCACTGTCTGATTTTTCTTTTTTCTACTTTTGTCCCACATCTTTCACAAGTGAAGTCTTTAAGAACTTCTTCATTGGCAAGCCCTGTTTTACATGATGGACAGTAGTTTATTGGAAGGTCTTGTTCATAGGCAAGTCCTTTCTCAAACATTTTGAGAAATATCCATTGTGTCCATTTGTAATATTTTGGGTCAGTGGTATCTACTTCTTTTTCCCAATCGTAAGAGAATCAGAGTGATTTTATTTGTTTTCTGAAGTTGTCTATGTTTTCCTGAGTAGTAATTTTTGGATGAGTTCCAGTTTTGATGGCATAGTTTTCTGCGGGGAGTCAAAAAGCATCCCATCCCATAGGGTGGAGGACATTGTATCCGTTTGCTTTTTTGTATCTTGCTACTATATCATTGGCAGTCATTCATTCTGGATGTCATACATGAAGACCAGCTCCACTTGGGAATGGAAACATATCTAAACAATAGTACTTTGGTTTATTAAAATCACTTTCAGTTTTGAAAGTTTTATTTTCTTCCCAGTATTTCTGCCACTTTTTTTCTATTTCTTTATGATTATACACGTGTATTTCTTTGTTATAAGTTAAAACTACACTATTTTATGAAAAAAAAGAGGTTTTTCTAGTTTTTGTTTGTAAAAAGGGGAAGAATTTTTATAATGTTCTTATGTAAATCAAATATAATTAGTTTTATATAACATTTTAATGTCCATTGATGTAAATATTATATAAAACTAATTATATTTCTTCTCCTTAGATTAAGAAGGAGCTATATCATTTAAAATTGTATTATGTTAAATAAAATCCTTGTATTTGGCTGACTTTCACTCACGGCTATACTTATTATTGAAAATTTTGTGGTTGCGAATACTGCTTTTGTCCTTTGGAATAATAGCTCTAAGACTTATGTTCTTGCACTTGTATGTACTATTATAGGAGCATTTATTGGATATGGTATAAAATGAATTCTATCGAAAGGGACTTCTGATGATGAAGAGATGGATTTTTAAATTAGATTTACTCACCGTATATTCCATAGATCTGTCAACAAGAAAACATTGAGTTTGTTTTCTTTTTTTAGTGAAAGAAGTATTATTATTATGAATAATAATTTTTTATCTAAAGTTTATGTCTAAAAAAGCTTTTACCTTAGTAGAATTAATAGTAGTGATTACAATTTTAGCTATCCTCTGAACGATAGCATTTATAAGCCTTCAGTGATATTCAGCGAATGCGAGGGACTCTAAAAGAATATCAGATATATGAAATATCAAGAAGTCATTGGAACTCTTTACGCTCCAAACCGAGAAATATCCACTTCCAGACAATGGAGAAGAAGTAACGTATTCATGAGAAATAGTATGGACCCAATGAACTCTCTGAGATAACGTAGTAGAACAACTCTCAAGAAATATTAAAAAGAAACCAGTTGATCCAGGTTCAGAGGAGGAGTATATTTACTCTACTATAGAGAACAGATGAGAATATGAAGTACTCGCTATTTATGAATGATGAATAACAAACAATGCCATCACTCATCAAACTCATGCAGCCGATACCTGATATGTAAAAGTAGATGGAACCTATAATCAACTCTACACATCAACAGACAGTTTTATAATTCCTACTCCGAGCCTCATAACTTCAGAAGAACTCCCACTCACCCTTGATGCAACGAATATCAAATCCCAAGTAGTAACCTGAAAACTCAATAGACCGAGTAGAACGAATACAACCGTACAGACAGGGTGACTTGATATCGTACTATCAGTTTATACAGGGAGTATTAACAAAGGTTCAACTGCTCAAGAGAAGATAGATGCTATCGTAGCAGTACAGAATGCTTATACTGGAACGACCCTTGCTAGCAATACTACATATACTCAACTTCTTTCTCAGACAGATATTGAGGATCAAGTGAGATTGGCTAACATCATATCTCTTCACGATGGAGATGCGGAGAGTGCTCCTGAGGTAGTACTGACTTGGAGGGACTTTGATGCAAATTGTCCTATAGATGATATTGTAGTTGGAAGTCAAACTTGGGCGGGATGTAACTCTACTTTATGAATCTGAACGGAGCGGGGGAAGAAATTAGATGGAAGTGATGGAATTATTGTAGGTTGTGGTGATTATTCTTCTTCGGTTGGACCGGCGGAAGATTGTCCAATATGAGATCCTAATATGGCAAGTAATGCAAATCCAAAAGATTTTTTTGATGTTGTTGAGCCAAGTGGAAGTAATAGTAATGGAGATGTTGAATTTGATACGATATGGGGAAAGTTTTATACCTATTCAGATTCTACGACAGCTTGCCCTTCTTGACGGCATGTAGCAGGTGATACTGATTGGCAAACACTAGAGGCAGAATTATGATGTACCGATTATACGAGTACAGCGTTTATATGTCGCTACTATTGATGGGGAACAAATAGTGCAAGAACAGAAGAAAATAATGTAGTACAAGCTTTAAAAATACCTCTACCAGGCTTACTTGATAGTGATGGAGAGAGTTATAATACTCGTGGCCGTAACGGCCTCTATTGGGCAGCAACAGATGCTTGATATACCTATACTAGAAACTTTTATGCCCCTACTCAATATATTATTCGTAATTATTGGAATCCGGCATATGCAATGAGTGTTCGTTGTGTAAAAGATTAAGTGTGTATTTTTCTACTTATTTAAAATATATATATGCAAAAAAAGCTTTTACCTTAGTTGAATTAATAGTAGTGATTACAATTTTAGCTATCCTCTGAACGATAGCATTTATAAGCCTTCAGTGATATTCTGCGAATGCGAGAGACTCTAGAAGAATAGCTGATATATGAAATATCAAGAAATCTCTTGAACTCTTTACACTCCAAACAGAGAAATATCCACTACCAGACAATGGAGAAACAGTGACCTATTCATGAGAAATAGTGTGGACTCAATGAACTCTGTGAGATAACGTAGTAGAACAACTTTCAAGAAACATCAAGAAGAAACCTCTTGATCCAATAACAGAAGAAGAGTACATCTATTCAACTACTGAGAATCAAAGAGAGTATGAAGTACTGGCAATTTATGAATGATGAATAGCGAACAATACGGTTACGAACCAGACACATGCAGCTGACACTTGATATGTAAAGGTAGATGGAACCTATAATCAACTCTATACAGAAACAGATAGCTATACTATTCCAGTCCCGAGCCTTATTACCTCAGAAGAACTTCCACTGATCCTTGACGCAACAAATATCCAATCTCAAGTAGTAACCTGACAACTCAACAGGCCAGCGAGAGTGAATACGACTATTCAAACAGGCTCACTTGATATAGTTCTTTCAGCCTACGCTTGAAAGATTACAAAAACCTCAACGGATCAAGAGAAGATAGATATTATTACCGCGGTACAGAATGCGTATACAGGAACGACTCTAGCTACGCAAGAAACCTATACAAATCTTCTCTCACAAACCAGTACCTGATCCCAAGTATCTTTTGCGAACACGGTTTCACTTGGTGAACCAGAACCTATCCCACTAGCTGCTGCTCCTGATCCTACCTGGAAAGATTTTGATCCAAATTGTTCTATAGATGATATAGTTATATGAGATCAAACGTGGGCGGGATGTAATTCTACATTGTGAATTGGTGTTGAACGGTGAAAAAGAGATGATGGAAGTGATGGAACCTTGAGTAACTGTATGCAGTATAATAATTCGAATGGTACACAAAACTGTGGTATATGAACTACCAATATGGCAAGTAATTCTAGTGCTAGGCTTTATTTTGATGTAGTTCAGCCGAGTGGAACCAATTCATATTGAGATACTGAGTTTGATAATATATGGTGAAAGTTTTATACTTGGGATAATTCAGCGACTGCTTGTTCAGTAGGGCGGCATGTTCCAAGTTTTAGTGAATGGGAAATCCTTGAAACTACTTTGAATGGTAGTAACTGTAGAAATGGTGCAAGTGGACAGAACTGTAGTGGTCTATGATGGAGATCAAATAATACAAAAACAGCATCCAATAATGTTGCTCAGGCTCTTCAAATGCCCTTTTCTGGTTTACGTAATTCTAATGGTTACGGTTTTAATGGTCGTGGGCGTTATACATTTATGTGGTTGAGTACCCCATTTTCTAGTAATGCTTATTATATGTCTTTATACTGGAGTGAATTGAGAGTAAATATTGATAATATTAGTCGATCATTTGCGTTTAGTGTTCGTTGTATAAAAGATTAGAAGAAAAATAAAATCCAAAGTAGAAATACTTTGGATTTTATAATTATGTGTTCTTTTTATTAAGCAAGAATTGCTTTTGTTAACCATTCAACAACAGTACCAGCTAGGAATATTACTACTATTCAGATAAGTGCTTGAATAATAACTGTTTTTCCTTTCTTTACTTTTTCTTCATCACCTGCAGCAGTTAATATATTGAAACCACCCCATATAGCGAATACTACCGCTACTAAGTATAGAAACCCAAGAGCATTTGCGATATATCCTTGTACTACTTGATCAGCAGATCCTGCAGTAACGATATCTTGGTTTACAGTTCCTACTTCTATAGCAGCATTAGCAGTGTGTATTGCAGTGAGCAATATTCCAGCAGAAGCGTAAAAACCTGTTTTAGCTAAGTTCTTCATAATATAAAAAAATTATTGTTTAAAATATGATGTATCTATTATATGGAAATTTGTTTCAAAAGGCAAATTTTTGTTGTATAAAAATTGCAAAATAGAGAAAAGTAATTAGATTGGTGACCGTATTATATAATTATTATTATGGATAGAGAAGAGTTTGTCAAACAATTGAGAATCTATGGTCAGGAGAATGAAGTACCAAATATTACTGATGTAAATGCAAGATTTTTAAGGGATTTGATAAAAATTAAGTGAGTTCAGAATATGCTTGAAATAGGTACTGCTAATGGTTTTAGTGGAATTCAATTTTGATTTGAACTAGAGAAGATTGGCTGAAAACTTACGAGTATAGATTTTTCTGAAAAATCTCATCTAGAGGCAATAGAAAACATAAGACAAGTTGGCTTGGATACCATCACTACTCTTATTCTTGGAAATGCACTTGATGAAATACCAAAACTAAAGGATAGTTTTGATTTTGTTTTTATTGATGGTATGAAGAGAAGAACCGTTGATTTTTTGAGTTTAGTGTGGGATAGCGTTGAGGTTGGAGGAATTATTGTTATTGATGATGTTATTAAATTTAAAGATAAAATGGTATGATTGTATGAATATTTAGAAGCAAATAATATAGTTTTTAATACCATCCCTATTGACGAGGATGATGGGATTATTATGATAATAAAGTAGGTTACTCCCCCTACTTCACTAACGTTCAGTTTTCCCCCTCAATTGAGGGGGACTAAGGGGGAGTTTTCTTTTAAAAGTAATGATAAAATAATTTTTATGAAATATATAGTAAAAGTAGCACCAGAAATAACTATTAAATCGAAACCAGTTAGAAAGCAGTGTATCAAACTTCTATCTAAGAATATTAGAATCCATCTTGATAGATTTGATGGTTTTTTCGAAGTAGTTTTTCGTTGGGATAGAATAGATATTAATTTTGCTTCTCTTCCTGATATGGATGAAGAAATACAGAGTATACTAAAAAATATTCCTGGAATTGGTTCATTTATGGAAGTACAATCATTTCCTCTTTTGACTCCGGGAGAAGGTTGAGATAATACGGTTGTTTTTGATAATATTCTAGAAAAAGCGAGTGAATTCTATCTTGATAAAATATCTGACCATACATTTGTAGTACGAGTAAATAGAAGTGGACTTCATAATTTTAGTTCTATAGATTTAGAGAGGTATGTTGGAGGAGGATTATTAGAAAGAAGTGAAAATGCAAAAGTAAAATTAAAAGATCCTGATGTGAAGGTTCTTATAGAAGTAAAAGAGGATATGTTCTATATTGTGAAAAGTAATATTGAGGGTGTTTGATGATATCCGGTGTGATTTCAGGAGAAAGTGGTGAGTCTAATATCAGGAGGATTTGATTCTGGCGTATCTACCTTTTCAATGATGAAGAGAGGGTGCTTGGTTGATTATTTATTTTTCAACCTTTGATGAAGTGCTCATGAGCTTTGAGTAAAACAAGTAGCTTATCATCTTTGGGAAAATTTTTCGACCCCTCATAAGAGAGCAAGGTTTATAACGGTTAATTTTGAAGAGGTGATTCAAGAATTGTTAACAAAAGTTCACCATAAGTATAGAGGAATTATTTTGAAAAGATTTATGTTGAAGATTTCATCGATGATAGCAGAAGAGCATTATTATGCTATTGTGAAATGAGATAGTTTATGACAGGTATCGAGCCAAACACTTAAAAATATGAATGTTATAGACAGAGCATCTTCGACACTCGTTTTGAGACCTCTTATTTCTCATAATAAGCAAGAGATTGTAGATATATCAAAAGACATTGGGACCTATGACTTTGCTTGTAATATGCCGGAATACTGTGGTGTTATTTCTGATAAACCTGCTACTGGCGCAAGATTGGAAGTAGTTCTTGAAGAGGAACAACAAATTGCTCCTGAAGTTTTAGAAAGAGCTTTTTCTTCTCTCAAGGTGCAATTTGTAAAAGATATAATAGGAGAATATACGAGCGCTTCAGAGAGTGAGTTAGACTTGGTTTTAGATCTTTCAGGTGGAGATATAATTATAGATATTCGCGAGGAAAGAGAGAAAAAAAAGTTTCCATTGATAGTTGATGTAGACATTGTAGACATACCATTTTTTGAGATCAATCATAGATTCAAGGATTTAGATCAATCGAAACAATATTTATTTTATTGTGAAAAAGGGGTTTTATCTCGTTTATATGGATTATATTTGAGAGAGAAAGGATTTAATAATATTAAAATTTTTAGGAAGAAGTAAGGTTATGCCTTTCACAGTTCACAAAAATAGAACAAGTTTTTTAACAAAATAAAAAATATTTTCTTGAAAAATTATATATTTTCACTACTATTCCCTTGCTTTAATGATACCGTTAACGAATAGAAAACAATGCATAAAAAATTAAATTTAATACCAATTACACTCGTAGGTCTTTTTTCAGTATTCTTTGGATATTCTCTTGTATTTGGTGCTTGAGATTTTTTTGATACTGAAACAAAAGTCTATTTTCAGCTGAGTAATAACATTTATCCAGACTCTTTGGAGCTTAGAAGTACCAAGGTAGTTTTTCAATCAGATTTAAACTTGAATAATTTGAAGCTAGATTCTACTTGTAATATATATTCAAAAAATATTTCCCAAAAGAATGATTTATATTTATTTGATATAAGGGTTTTAGATAATACGTGTAGAGATAGATATGTTTTTTTGAAGAATGATACTGGAGAAGTTATTGCACAAGTAAAACTAAATATTAAAAGTGAATATAGACTTTTATCAGGGTTCTTAGACTATAGTACCTCTAAACTAGAAATCTTCAGAAATGCTCTTGATAATAGAATGCTAGAATTATGAAAATATAGAGAATATAGCAAAGATTTATGAATAGATTATTATTCTTTTTTAGAAAAAAATAGAGTATTTCTGGAAGTAGAGTACACGAGAAATATTATTAACTCTATTTTAGAATGAAGAGTGTTAAAGTATAGTATTCCTGTTGAATGAAAAAAACTTTCAGCACACTATAACAAGATTCCAAACTCTTGAAGACCTTATAGGGCTTCATATACTGATGGTATTCACCATGGCTGGGATATTGATACGAAACTTTGAGAGCAGGTGGTATCGCTTGATGATGGGATTATTGTGAGAGTAGTTTCAGAGTTTGAATTTAATGATTTAAATGCTCTTACGAAGACCGAAGATCTTAGTTATGAAGAGGAATTAAGGAATCTTGATATTCTCAGAGGGAAGCAGGTTTGGTTAAAAACGATGAAATGAGATGTTGTCTTTTATTCTCATCTTGATGATGTGTTTACGAATATAGAAGAAGGTGTGACAGTAAAAAGAGGACAGCCATTATGAACGGTAGGAATTACAGGAATTCCTGATAAAGCATATAATGATTTTCACCTTCATTTTCCTATCCATAAGAATCCTTTTGATGAGCAATTGGCTGGAAAATATGATTATGTTGATTATATGAAATGGGATTGGGAGTTTAAATGAAAAACGAGTGACCATATTTTGAAACATCAATATGAAGTTTTTGAGAAATAGTATTATTGCAATAATACTATTTTTTTATATGATATTTTTAATATTTATTTTGTAGAAGAGAGCATGAAAAAATGATGAGATAATCTGATCACCAAAAACAAGAAAGCATATTTTGATTATGAGATTCTTGATTCTTGGGAGGCAGGTATTGAACTAAAATGATATGAGACTAAGAGTATTCGTTCAGGTCATGTAAATCTAAAAGGTTCATATGTAAGTGTTATGAACGGAGCACTATATATCAAGTGAATGCATGTTTCTATTTGGAAGGCTTTATCGAACCATGGAGCAGTAGATGCGGATAGAGAAAGGAAGATATTTTTACATAAAAAAACGATCTCTTTTTTGGCGGGAAAAACTAAGGAGTCTGGAAACTCTATTATTCCTTTAGAACTCTACTTTTCTGGGAGCCTTATTAAGCTCAAAGTATGATTGGCAAAATGAAAAAAAGCACATCAGAAGAAACAGGTTTTGAAGGAGAGGAGCATGGATCGTGAAGCGAGTCTTGCTATGAAAAAATTTATATAAAAAACGAATTTACACGGTTGTAAATTCGTTTTTTAATTCTTTTTTAATTTTCACTGTATTTTTCTTACAATTAGAAGCATTATACTTAATTTTTAATCTATTCTGGAAATGCATCACTTAAAAAAAGGCTTCACATTAGTAGAACTAATAGTAGTAATCACTATTCTAGCGATCCTATGAACCATAGCATTTATCAGTCTTCAATGATATGCAAAAGATGCGAGAGACAGTGTAAGAATTCAAGATATTGCAAATATCAAGAAATCCCTTGAACTCTTTGTTGTTGAAAAATGATTCTATCCTGTTCCAAGTGATGCAACTGAGGTTACCTATAGTTGATGAGTTGTATGGACTCAATGAACGATATGAGATAGTGTGGTAGAGAATTTATGAAAACTGAATAAAAAACCAGTAGACCCAACTCTTGCAACAGAATATAGTTACTCAGTTACCAATGCTAAAACAGAGTATGAACTTTCGTGAGTTTTAGAATGATGATGAGTATCAAATACAAATGTACTCAATCAAGCGAATGCAGCTACAGCATATACGGCACTTGTCTGATGAAACTATAACGGACAAGTACTCAAAGTATCAACTTGAGGACTCGATTATTTTCTTGCGCTACCAAGTGTAACAACATCAGATCTCTGAATAACAGACCTTCAAACCCTTGTAACGAATAAAAGTCTTGTTTATAATGGAGAAGCAAATCTTCCTGGGAATTATAGCTGAGTAGAATGATTTACAACAAGCGGATGATTTGAATATGCTCCGAGTGAATTGGTAGTATTTAAATGAACGAGGGATGAACTCTGATTCTCTGCTTCAAAAGTTGAACTCGTAAAGAATCTTCAAAATGCTTATAGTGGTACATTGCTATCCTTTAAATGAGAATTCACAGAACTTCTATCTTTTGATGCACAAACCAACAGAGATTCAGCAACCAGTTTGGCATTAAATATGTTTGATACCATTCCTCAATTTAGTAAAAATTTACTTATTCCCCCATTTGAGCCTACTACGGTATCATGATTACAATTATGGCTAGATGGAGATGATACATACAGTTTTACGAAAGATGGTACGAACAAAGTAAGTGGGTGGACAGATAAGAGTGGAAAAGGAAATCATGCGGTTCAAGTGACAGGAGATAATCAACCTATATTTATTGAAGATTGAGTTTGAGGAAAATGATCCCTCGTATTTGATGGTACTAATGATAAGATGTCCATTCCAAATGATGCGAGCCTGAACTTTGATGGTGGCGATGGATATACTATATTTTTGGTAGCAAAATCATCTGGACATGTGGACAATGGTTCGAGTGTAAACTATTTCTTATCAAAGTGAGATGGAACATATGTTTTGCCTAATTATGGATTATTGACGGATGCATATACTCCAGCGAGAGCTAATAATATTGCCTTCAAACCAGGAACCTCAAATATAACTCTTTATCCAAGTGCTGCGGTAGAAGACTCTATAAAAGATGGTGATTTTATCTTTACCGCAATAAAAGATAATACTGATGATACAGCAAAGTTTTATCGTAATAAACAATTTACTTCATCAACAGGTTTTTCTTGAAATAGTGATAATTCAACGGATTTCTTTATAGGTGGAACGAGTAATTCAACAAGGTACGCATGAGGAGATTATGCAGAAATATTGGTATATGACAGACCATTATGAGATAGTGAAAGAGTAGCAGTTTATAATTATTTAGCAGAAAAATGGGGGTTAGAATTTACTCCAAGACATGTATCTGATCTTGAGCTTTGGTTAGATGCAAAAGATAAAAGAACGGTTACTCTTGATGGTTCAAATAAAGTAAGCCAATGGAATGATAAGAGTTGAAATGGGAATAATCTTACCCAATCAACGGAGTGAAGCAAGCCTATCTACAGTGCTTCTGCACTCAATTCAAAAGCAGGAGTGAGCTTCGATGGAACTGATGATAACCTTACCCTTGGAAGTCAGTTGATATCTACCGGTGATGAATGGGATATTTTTGTTGTAGCTGAAAATGCTGATGTGAGTAAGGCGGATAGTTATATACTTTCTCAATGGGATAGTGCCTTTTCTAATAGAACTATATTTATGTGGCATCACTCAGATTGAAAACTAAGTGCATTTAACTCACCGAGTGAACCAAGAGCCACTACTGCAATGATGGATAATACTCCTTATATTCTAGGTTCATCATATGATGGAACGAATATGGCTTTGAGTATTGATGGAATTGAAGAAGCTTCCGTAAATGCAGGGGCTAAGACACTTTCAAATCTAGATTTTATCATATGAAGTTCTGCAATATCTTCAAGATATTGGACAGGCGATATTGCTGAGGTACTAGTCTTTAAAAGAAAACTTACAGACTTTGAAGCAGACCAGGTCGTTGATTATTTGAATACTAAATGGTGACTCTAAAGTCATAATGAAATATATTTTATAAATTTATTGAATTATATCATGTACATTCATAAAAAAGGCTTCACTCTCGTAGAACTGATTGTAGTAATTACCATATTGGCGATACTTTGAACGATAGCCTTTATTAGCCTCCAATGATATGCAAAAGATGCAAGAGATAGTGTCAGAGCTCAAGATATAGCAAATATCAAGAAATCACTAGAGTTATTTATTACTGAGAAATGATTCTATCCGAATCCAAGTAATGCTACTGATATTACGTACAGCTGATGAGTGGTATGGAGTCAATGAATCGTATGAAATAGTGTAGTAGAAAACCTCTGACAACTCAACAAAAAACCAGTAGACCCAATATTAGCAACAGAATATAGCTATTCAAGAACGAATGCCAAAACGGAATATGAACTCTCTTGAATACTAGAGTGATGAGGGGTTGCGCAAACGACCGTACTGAATCAGGCGAAGGCAGCGACAAATTTTATGGCGATAGTATGATGAAACTATAATGGGAAAGTACTAAAGATGTCTACCTGATGACTGGACTATCTATTAGCGCTTCCAAGTATTACCACGGCAGATGTGTCTACTACTGATGTAACAAGTAATGTCTCAAACAAAAGTTTGGTATATAATAAAGAGGCAAACTTAGCGAGTAACTTTAGTTCTGTTGAATGATTTACAACTACGTGATGATTCGAATATTCGCCGAGTAATCTAGTAGTTTTTGAATGAACGAAAGCAGATTTATGACTCTCTGCTGGGAAGGTAGAATTTATCGAGAACTTACAAAATGCTTATAGTGGAAGTCTGTTGTCATTCAAACCAGAATTTGAAAATCTTCTTTCATTTGATGCTCAAACACAGAGAGCTTCAGCTACCAGTCTGGCACTCAATATATTTGAGACGGTTCCTCAATTCAGTAAAGATTTAGAAACTCCTTCGTTTGAGCCAACCGATATTACTGATTTAAAACTATGGTTAGATGGAGATGATCTATATAGTATAACAAAAGATGGCTCGAACCTCGTGAGTCAGTGGAATGACAAGAGTGGAAATGAGAATCATGCGACTCAAGGTTCGTCATCGAACCAACTTACTTTTGTTCAAAACGAGTTGAATGGAAAATCGGTATTATCCTGAGATGGTGCTGACTATATGTTATTACCGAGCAACCTTTATTCTTTCCCAAATGGTGATTCTACCATCTTTGCAGTAGTTATAAAAGACGCTGATACGATTCCATTTAAACGCATATTTACCGCGGCTATTAGTGGAAGTACCAAGGTATTGCTATATTCTGGAGCGAATGCTTTTGCTTATTATAATAACCTTTCATTTGCGGGGGTTTCTATATCTAAGGATCCACTGGTTTGGAGTATTATAAAAGCAAAAAGACAAGATGCTAGTCAGCACCTTTGAGCAGTAGGTGGAACGGAAGCTGCTGATATCTCTTGAGTTGATGTAACTGGCATCAATGAAATGAGTCTTTTTTCTCATCCTGGAGGAGCTGATGCTTGGGATGGAGATATTGCAGAGTTTCTTATATATGGGAAACCTCTTAATATTACAGAAACAACTCAAATTGAAAATTACTTAAAAGAGAAATGGGGATTATAAAAAAAGAGTAAAACATAATATTATGTTTTACTCTTTTTCCGAGAGCTAATCTTTTACACAATAGAGAAGTGCAAGAGATGGTTGCATAACGTTAAATGGTGTAGAACTTCAGGTATTATCTACATATCCATCATAATTATTTACGAGTCAAGTACGACCGTTATCTGCAAATATTCAGGCTGATCCTCACCCTGCTGGATTAACTCTTGTATAGGTATGATGATGAGAAGCTAACTCTGCTATAGTTTGAGTATGGTCTTCTTCTCAAAGAGTTGCATTGAGTGTGCGAACTGAGAGTCAATTTGCAGTACTTGGATTGGTTCCTATAATAGTTCTTCATCTTGCTGTGGTAAGTTCAGACCATCCTGTTGGACATGACCCTAAGTTAAACGGCATAACTCATCCTGCTGGCACTGTTGGAACTGCCTGTACTGCATCTTTTAGTGAATTCCACATTTCTGCAGTGAGAGGGTCGCTTGTATTTACAGTCGTTGTATAATCCCATGCAGCATAGAGTACACCTCATGAAATGAGAATAAGTAGTGTTCCAACTCCAAAGGTGATACCATTTTTTAGTGACTGTAGTGTGTTTTTCATATATTTGAGTTTACAGGGTATGTAAAAAGAATTATAGCCATTATATATGTAAACATCAAAAATACAAAGTAAAGGGTGCAAAAGAGTATTGCAATTTTTAAAAATAATTATGTGGTATAAAATTTTGACAAGGAAGGAAAATACAATATAAGTATTAACGTTTCTTTATTGGAAACTATATGTTCTTTGACATATTCAATGTTTGAAAATAAAAATAAATATTTTAGGAAAAATTATGCCTATAGAAATCTTATATATCTATAGCTTTTTAGTTATAGGGCTTATCTACTTTGATCTTACATCTGGAGTAGCAAACGACGCAGTAAATTTCCTAGCTCCAGCTTTTGGCTCTCGGGAAAAAACTGGAAAAGATATGATGAATCTTATACTAGTTTTTGCTTTTATTGGTATCATTATCGGAGTCTTATCTTCGAATGGTATGATGGAGGTTGCAAGAAAGGGTGTATTTAACCCAAGTGTAATTACATTTATTGAAATGATAACTCTTTTGGGAGTAATTTCTCTTGTTGATCCTTTTATTTTACGTACCTTTAATAACTTAAAACTTCCAACTTCCACTACCGTATCTTTGGTATTTGGTCTTTATGGAGCTGCTCTTGCAGTAAAGTTTATACACCTTGATTCTTCTTCTGAATTTATTAATTCAGAAGAAGTTTTAACCATGATTATTGGAATTTTACTTTCCGTTATAGTTGCTTTTAAGTCAGGAGCTATTATACAGTATATATCTTGGGTGTTACTCCCATATGATTATCAGAATAGATCGAAAGCATTGATTGTGCTTTTTGCAGCTTTTTGTAATACTTCTATTACCTATCTTGTATTGGTAAAAGGCTTAAAAAATGCTGATTTTCTTGACTCATTTTGGTTGATAGAAAATATAAAGTTGTATTTACCTATAGCTGCTTTTGCATTTTGGTCCATATTCTTTTTTATATTTTCTTTTATACTGAAAGATATACTGATCATAGTAGTATTATGTGGCACGCTTTCTATTGGTCTTGCATTTGCTGGAAATGATTTGGTAAACTTTATTGGCGTTGGTATGGCTGCAATAGAATCTATCAGTATTTTTGCTCAGTCGTCTATGAACAACCCAGAAGCGTTTTATATGTCTGATCTTGCTCGTAAAGTAGAAGTGAATCACTGGTATCTTCTTATCGCTGGTCTAGTTATGGGAGGTACTCTTTGGAGGTCTCAAAAAGCTCGAGGAGTTCTTGGGAGAAGTATTGGATTATCTAATAGTGGTAGATCTCAATATGATGAAGATTCATCATATATATCTCGACTTTTAGTCAGAAAATTTATTCGTTTCCGAAGTTTTTGCATTCAGTTTATTCCAGACTCTATGAGTCAATTTTTAGAGAAAAGGTTGAACGTTGCTCAAGAGAAAGAACGATTTTATGCATTTGATAAAGTACGAGCCGCTGTGATGCTATCAGTTTCGAGCATTATAATATCTTTAGCTACTTCGTATAAACTTCCTTTATCTACTACTTATATCACCTTTATGGTTGCTATGGGTGCTGCATTTGCAGATAGGTCATGGGGAAGGGAGAGTGCTGTACATAGAGTCAATGGTGTATTGAGTGTAATTATTGGTTGGTTTATGACTGCTTTTAGTGCCTCTATTATTTGCTTTTTAGTGACTCTTTTCTTTCTGAAAACAGGTATTGGACTTTTGATTTTTTGTATGGGATTATATTTATTTTGGAATATCTATGATCTATTTCGTGAAAAATCAGAAAATGATACTTTTGATGACCAGGAGGAAGTGAAATCTTTTGAAGATACTTGCATTTCTTATATACGTTCTTTTGATAGTTACTTTCTTAGTGTTTTTTCTTGTCTTCCAGTTAAAAATAAGCAAGAAGGAAACTTAGAGAAAATTATAGATTTAAAGAAATCTATAAAATTGCAAAAGCAACAATTTAAAAATTATAGAGACGCATTTCTTTCTAAACGAAGTATTTCTCATGGCTATGAAAAAAGGAGAGTTTTAGCTGATATTAAAGACTCATTTGTGAGTATGCATGAGCTTATTTCTCTTTGCCATAAACACATATCAGAAAGTAAAGTCTTTAGTAAAGAACAATTTGGTGAACTGCAAACTTTTTCTCAAAGTTTTCATCAGATGATAGGAGTGTATGAAACGACTTTTTCCCAGTCTGATTTTCGTAGATCAAAGACTCATGATGCTATTATTAATAGTATCCAAATATATGAGAAAAATGATTATGAAAGATCACAGTCTGAGGAAAATGGTTTTTTTGTATATTCTGAGGTATTAAAAGAAACTGAGAAGGTGGTAGATTTTGTGAATCGTTTGAGAAAGCGACTCAAAATTATTAACGATTCTGGTTCTTGATTGTCACTTTTTGTCCCATTACTTGTTATAACAAGTAATGGGACTTTTTTTGTCTTTGCCTTGCAATTTAAGAAAAATAATTATCCTATATAGGATCTTAAAATTAATAATTAAAAACAGAACTTAATGTTAGATATAAAAATAATTAGAAATAATCCAGAAGATGTTCAGTATAGTATTGATAAAAAATGAATAGATGTTGATCTTGAAAGGTTTTTACAAGTAGATAAAAAACTTATTGAATCAAAACAAGAGCTTGATGAACTGAGGGCTCTAAGAAATAAAGTAAGCAAAGAGATTCCAAATCTTTGAAATGAGGAGAAACAGAAAGCATTAACTGAAATGAAGGGGGTTTCTGATAAAATAAAGACTTGAGAAGCTGAGTTTCATGAGTTTGAAATAGAATTTAAAGAGCTTCATAGTAAGATTCCAAACCTACTGAGTAGAGAGGTTCCAGACTGAAAAGATGATACTGAAAATTGAGTTATTAGAGAAGTTGGAGAAATAAAAAAATATGATTTTGAGCCAAAAGATCATCATGAGCTATGAGAGAACCTTGATTTGATAGATAAGAAAAAAGCTGCTGAGGTAACAGGAGCCAGGTTTTATTATTTGAAGTGAGATTTAGTGTTACTGGAATATGCCCTCATTAATTTTACTTTTTCGGTTCTTACAGATGAAAAAATATTATCTGAAATTATAAAAGAAAATAATCTAAAAGTTTCAAGTAAGCCTTTTGTTCCTGTGAGTCCTCCTCTTATGGTGAACTATGATACGATGGAAAAGATGGGGAGACTCCACCCTATGGATGATAGGTATTGCCATCCAGAAGATAAACAGGTTCTTATTGGAAGTGCTGAACATTCACTTGGTCCTATTCATATGAATGAAGTTTTGAAAGAGGCTGATCTTCCAAAGAGGTATTTTGCAAGTACGCCAGCATTCAGAAGAGAGGCTGGAACCTATGGAAAAGATACGAGAGGTATTTTTAGAGTTCATCAGTTTAATAAAATAGAATTAGAGAGTTTCACCGTTGCTGAAGAGGGGCTTGAAGAACAAAAACTTATTGTAGCGATTCAAGAATATTTGGTTCAGTCTCTTGATCTTCCATACAGGCTCGTAGATATTTGTACTGGAGATATTGGGAAACCGGATTTTAGGCAGTTTGATATAGAAACCTACTTTCCATGACAATGAGAGTATAGAGAAACACATACCTCTGATTATATGACTGATTTTCAGGCCTATAGTTTGAATACAAAGGTTGAAAGGGGTGATGGATCTAAAGAGTTCGTTCATATGAATGATGCAACGGCTTTTGCCTTAGGAAGAATCATGGCTGCTATTATGGAGAATAATCAAACAAAAGAAGGAAGAATTGTTATTCCTGAAGTTTTGAGGCAGTATATGTGAGGGAGAAAGGAGATATAATTTGATGTATTTCTTGATATACAACTAGCTAAAGCAAGTTGTTAAAAAAATATTTAACAGAATGCTTTAGCTTTCTGAATTTCTTAAAGAGTTATGAACTATAGCTCTTTTAATTTTTCTTGAAAAATCTCAAAAAACAGTATCATAAGGATATTTATTTTTTAAATATCTTACTATGAGTAAAAGTTTGTGGTCGAATAAATGGATATTCATACTAGCTGCTATTGGTTCTGCAGCTGGTCTTGGGAATCTGTGGAAGTTTCCTTTTCAGGTATATGATCATGGAGGAGGGGCTTTTATAGTAGCGTATTTAGTCATATTAATCGTGATGTGACTTTCTATGTTGATATGAGAAGTTGCATTATGACAAAAAACGAGAGATGGTGCTCCTTGAGCATTGAGGCATATTAATAAACATTTTAAATGGGTAGGGTACTTTGCTACTTCTATGGCGTTTATGATTCTATCATACTATATGGTGGTACTTTGATGGGGGTTGGATTATCTCTATTATTCTGTTACTTCTCTTTTTAGTGGAAGTTTTGCATGGGCTGGAGGAAGTAGTGATTTTTTCTTTGGAAATATTTTAGGCATTACTGGAGGAGTTGAAGAAAAAGGAACTTTTAGATTTTCTATTTTTATTGGGACATTGATATCCGTAATATTAATGTATTTCTTTACTTTTAAGAGTGCAAAATCAGTTTGAAAAACAGTACTTTTTACTGCTACTTTTCCTTTCATTGCAATTGTTATTTTAGCTATTAGGTGAGCTACTCTTCCTTGAGCATCAGCTGGTCTAGAGTATATTACGAGGGTAGATGTATCAAAACTTGGAGAGCTTGCTACTTGGTCGGCTGCAGCCGGGCAGATATTCTTTACTCTTTCGGTTGCCATGTGAATCATGTTTGCATATGGGGCTCTGAAATGAGAAAAATCTGAGATTGTAAAAGCAGTATCTTTTGTTGCTATTTGAAATACTATTATCTCACTTCTTTCGGCTATTGCTGTTTTTGGAACCCTTGGATATTTAGCAACCCAGAACGGAGTAGACGTTACTGAGGTGGCAAAGTGATGACCGAGTTTGGTTTTTGTGATTTTTCCAGAAATTCTTGCAAAACTTCCAGCTTTTAATTCTCTTTTTGCTATTGTATTCTTTTTAACCATATTTACTCTTGCTATAGATAGTGCTATGAGCTTAGTTGAAGCGGTTACGGTTTCTATTAAGACTCAATTTCATAAACTAAAAATTGAACATATAACTCTATGAGTTATTACTCTTATTTTTGTAACGAACTTTATTTATATGTTTGGAAATGGGTTATATATACTTGATATCGTTGATCATTACGTGACACAGTTTGGTATGCTCATTGTTTGAATATTTCAGGCATTCTTATTTTTATATTATTCTAAAAAACTTCTTAGGTTTGTTGAAGATAAGAATGATTGGAAGTTTATTACCTCTGGTTTTATTAAATTTAGTTTGTTTATATCGTTGGTAATTCTCATTTGATTGATCGCTTTAAATCTAAATAAGTGAATACTCATTTATGATTCTTACTCTACGAATGCACTTCTTTCGATAGGTTTATTGCCAGTATTGGCAGTGTTGTTATTGTCTATTATTTTAAATATGATCGAGAATTCAAAGTGTAAAAAGAAAGGGTAGAAAGTATTACATACAGTAAAAGAGACCTTATCACAATAGTTGTGATATGGTCTCTTTTTCATTCCTCTTTTTTAAAGTGGTTCCAAAGTAAGCCTTATACTATCAGGTTCTTTACTTTGAGAATTTTGCTTGGAAATTTTAATATTTTTGATATCTAATTTCCCTCCAAGAGTATATACTTTATATTTTTGAGTATTTTCTTGAAGATAAAAAGCGCTGTTAGGTATATTTGAAAAAGTAGTTATTTCTACTAAGTTTTCATACCTAATATCTTCCCCTACCGTTATTGGATAAGATACTTCAGTTACACGTATGCTTCCTTTATCTTTAATTTTGCTACTTCTTGGTATAGTTACGAAAGCGTTCGCTTTATGACCAAGTATATTTAACTCAATTCTATCACGTATTATTTTTACTTTTTCAGCTTCAGTCTTTTCACTGAGATTCAGGTCTTTTGTACTAATAGTGTTCGTACAAGAAACAATAAAAGGTGAAAAAAATAGAATAAAAGCAATAGTGTTTAATATGGGTTTTTTTAGCATTAGTTACCTCAATAGTTGGTTGATGAAAAGAATGTAACAGGATGTTACAATGTTTATTATATTTAAAATAATAAAAAAGTCAATATATGTTCTGTTGCAGAATCAAGTTTACATTTTATTTTCTTTCTAAAGTACGATTAATAAGGGATTTTCTTGTTTAAATTCTTTTAATTTATTTTCTGGAGACAATCAATTCATTCATAATCAATAGT
>Ga0228623_1000059_pt1 | contig 72479 bp, 85 predicted proteins | sample 28DmetaG_FD_182856 | JGI IMG/M metagenome (GOLD analysis project Ga0228623, IMG submission 182856) | Seawater microbial communities from Monterey Bay, California, United States - 28D | ecosystem: Environmental > Aquatic > Marine > Coastal | place: USA: California | collected 2016-10-04 | reverse complement strand
ACCCTTTTGTTTTGTGTCCGTGACAAAATAAAAAAGGGGAAAGAATAAAGAACAAAGAAACAAGAACAACGGGAAACGGGCGAGGTGGTAGTGTGGTGGTGTGGTGGTGTGGTCGGGTGGTGTGGTGGTGGTGGTGGTGTCCTATGGAAAACCTAAAAAAATCTGAGGCAAATTTTTAAAATGTGGAGGGGGGGTTGTTTTTAAAAGTCGTTTTCTTTTTGGCGTCGTGTTGCGTATATCATATATTACCCAACGCCTCTAAGCGTCTAATATTTTTTTATTATCTTTACACTATAAACATTATATTATGAAAATCAAAGGAGCAAATAAAATACCGAGCAGACCTGTAATGGCTGAATATATTTCAAATCGAAATAGACACGAGTTGTCTGGAGATTTTAATTATTATGAAACAGGGATCAGTAAAATGGTTTCTTTAAAAAATGCTAAATACAGAGCAAATAAAATTGGAATGATGGCAGATGGAATTGAATTAGCAGAACAAAAAAAGAATTTTTTTAACAGTTACAAATAACTTTCTTCCCATAGTTAATTTGTGTAAAAGGGGTTGGATTAAAAGTCTAGCCTCTTTTTTTTTGTAAGATTGGTTGATTTATGTTGATTATCAACATAACTATGTTAACGATATGTTGTCTAAAGTTCTGATTATCAGTCTTATGTCGATTATGTTAATTTTTTCTCTTCTTTTTCACGGAAAGAAAAATATAAATAAGTATTTACTCTATATATATATAGGGAAACTTAAAACCAACATTTTTAAAATTAGCTCAACTTACTTTATTCTAATTTATTTTTTATACTTTTGACATATAATTTAATTAAATCTAATACATTATGAGTTACAGTCCAAAGGATCTTGTATTTGACCAGGAGGGTCGAGACAAATTAAAGAAAGGAATTAATGCGATTACTAATGCTGTTAAAAGCACACTAGGTCCATTAGGTAAAACTGTTTTAATTGAGTCTCCAGAACACACCCACGGTATAACCGTTACTAAAGACGGAGTGACTGTAGCTAAATCTATCTTCTTAGAGGATGCTGTAGAGAACTTAGCTGTAAAGATGATGAAAGAAGCAGCTGACCGAACTGCTAGTTCTGCTGGTGATGGAACAACAACTGCAATTGTACTTACTGAGGCAATTATTCGTAACGGAATGAATGCAATAGAGAAAGGCGAAAACATAAATACTACAGAACTTATACGAGACATAAACGAAACGGTTAAGGGTATTGTAAAAAACTTAAACAAAGTTTCTAAAAAGGTAAGTTCAAAAACACTTCGTGATGTTGCTACTGTATCTGCGAATAATTCAGCTGAACTAGGTCGATTAATATCAGATGCTTACAAAGAGCTTGGTAAAGATGGTGTACTGACAGTAGAAAATTCTCAGACTGAAGAAACTTACTATGAGATTACTAAGGGTATAAAAATAGAAAGAGGTTATACAACTCAGCTTTTTGCTAATAATGAAAGAAACGATGAGTGTGTTTTAGATAATGTTCATATTCTAGTTACTGACACAGAGATTCAGAGCTTGATGGAGATTGAGAATATACTTAGACCGATTATTAAAGAAAAGAAAAAACTTTTGATTATAGGAAACTGTACTCAAAACGTAGTTAATACATTAGGCGCAAACAAAATTCAGAATAATTTAGCGGTATGTAATATTATACCACCATCGTTTGGATATAAGACCAATGAGTTATTAGCTGATATTTCGTTATCGATAGGCGCAAAGTATTTTAGTGAGTCTCAAGGTGACGACTTGAGTTTGCTTACAATGGATAGCTTAGGGTTTGCTGAGAAAATTATTGTTGGGAAGGAAGGTACTGTTATCGTTACATCTAACGAAAAGCAAAATGAAGAGATAGGCGAAAGAATCAACCAACTGAAAGATCAGCACAAGAAGACTTCTTTAAACAAGTATGAGAAAGATTTTATATTAGAACGTATAGCGAACTTGACTGGATCTGTTGGCGTTATTTATGTAGGAGCGAACTCAGACATTGAGCAAAAAGAAAAATTTGACCGCATCGATGATGCGGTGTGTGCTGTTCGTTCAGCGTTAGAAGAAGGAATATTGCCAGGCGGAGGATTAGCTTTACTAAGAGAGGCTGAGAATTTAGGCGATGGAATTTCAAATGATATATTATATAATTCTTTAACTGCTCCACTTGAGCAGATACTAACTAACGCAGGTGATGATGTTAAAAAGGTACGTGACTCAATATGTTCTTGTGCGTCAGCTCCAGTAAATTATGGTTATAATGTAAAGACCAAAGAGTATGGTGATATGTTTAAGATGGGGATTATTGATCCAGCTAAAGTAACAAAGAACGCACTTATAAATGCAGCAAGTGTTGCAACAACTATACTTAGTACAAACGCAATAGTAACAATGAAACGAGCATAATGAAAGCAATAGGGAAAACCATAGTAATTGAAACCATAAAAGAAAAAGAAACTACTGAGTCAGGAATACTACTTACCTCATCAGACAGCAATCAGTTTAGATATAAAAAAGGAAAGGTAATTCTTCCAGGACACGAATGCTCTGTTATCAATAAAGGTGATATTATTTTTTATGACAAAGCCGCTGGACATACTATGATGTTAAACGAAAACATATATACTATTATTCAGGAGCGTGACGTTGTTGTTGTCGAATAACATTATTCATTTCCTTAATAATTTTTCTATATACCTTGTTACTGTATTTGGTATTGTTTTTAAATATTGGGTTTCTATATGGGCTTTCTGATATAGTCTCTTTCATATTTAATTTTTTGTATATAGAAGATACCACACGCTTACCTTTGAATCCCAACTCATAAAGTTTAGATTCGTTTCCAACTCTTTCACGCCAGATAATTATCCACTTGTCTTTAAGTAGTTTTTGAAATCTCATTTTGTCCCAGGACATAATTTCATTGAACTCTTCAAATTGTTTTCTGGTAAACAACCCTTCGCTATATAAAAATAACATCATTTCTATATCAGCTGTTTTTAAATCATAATAAGCTCTAGCCCAATGCTTTACAACTTTCCAATATTTAAGATAATCATTAGAAGGCTCTTTACGATCATAATTAGCTCGTAGTTTTTTACTAAAATTCATTATATTTAATTTAATTATATTTGTAAATATAAACAAAAACGAATTATGGCAGGAAGAACTAAGAAGAAAGGTAACAAGATTTGTTCAGCTGGGATAGCCTGGGCAAAACGAACTTTTGACACATATCCTTCAGCATATGCGAATATGGCTGCAAGTAAATATTGTAAAGATCCTAACTACGCTAAAGGTTCTAAAAAGAAATAAACTATACATAAGGATCATAATAAGATAAGATAATTAAAAAAACTATACAGATTGGGTGAATTAAAAAAATGGCGTGATCAAAAGTGGGTTCGTATAGGAACTGATGGATCTATTAAAGGAGCTTGTGGAACTAGCAAGAATAAAAAAAATCCAGACAGATGTTTGCCGTTAGCCAAAGCTAAATCAATGTCAAAAGTCCAAAGAGCTAAAACTGCTCGCAAGAAAAAAGCGGCAGGAAGAAAAGGAAAGACAGTAGTTTCAAATACTAAAGCAGGAAAAGTAACTAAAAAATATACAAAATGAAAAACAAATTAAAACCTTATTTTACGGCAGCAATAAAAAGTGGAGTAAAGCCTGAAAGAAATGGATTACCTTCAGAAAAACAAATAAAAAAAAGTGTTTACGCTAGTTGCGGTAAAGGTAAATAATAATGGCAAAACCAAGAAAAGGAAAGGCTAAAGTTAAAATAACTTCAACTGGTAAAAAAGTTAGTTATGGTCAAGCTGGTAGAGCAAAAGGTGGCGGACCAAGAGTAAAGCCAGGGACATCTAAAGGCGATAGTTATTGTGCTAGAAGCTTAGGAATTAAAAGAAGACTGTCTAAGAAAAAACAAAGAGATCCTAATACTCCAAATAATTTATCTAGAAAAAGATGGAAATGCTCAGGTGCAAAGTCCCGAAAATAAGTATTTAAATTATCACTATATTTGTAGAAATAATAAATTAAGGTTATGGGTAAATTATTTGTAAAGATTGGATTATGGATGCAAGAAGTTTGGTGTAAATTTCAATGCAAATGGAATTGGATTGTTTCAAAGCTTATGTTTTCTGTTTCTTCTTGTCCAAACAAATTATGTACTTGTAAAAAATAAAATTCAATGAAACAAAAATCAATAGGATTAGGAGACGATTTAGAAAAGGTATTTAAAAAAACAGGAATAAAAGCTGTTGTTGAGAAAGTTACTAAAGGGGGATGCGGATGTAAAGAAAGAAAGGATAGCCTTAATAGAATGTTTCCTTATAAAAATAGTAAATAAAATATAGATATGTCATATTCAAAAATAAATGTAAATACATTAAATGGAGTGCAGGTCACAAATAGTGATACTGTTGAAATTCCAAATACTTCTAATGAAGGGTTTTTAATTTACGTTGGAAGCACAGTTCCAATTCTTCAAGATATAACTTCTGGAGCAGGAACACCAGATCCTAGATACGTAAACATAAGAGTACTAACTATAAATAATCAAGACATTACTTTTAACAACTTTAAAGTAGGCGAATACTTACCTGTTCAGTGCAAAAAGGTTTTTGCAACAGGAACGACTACAGGTGTTGATTGTATAGCAATGTCGTAATAATATGGACTACACTCAATCAAATTCTTGGAACTCTGAATTGTTTTTTGTGTATAATATAACCAAAAAAAAATGATGCAAGATTACAAAATATTAATGATTAACGCTGGTAGTTTCGGAATTTCAATGACAAATATAGATGTGACCCTCAAAATATTTCTTCTTTTGGTTACTATAGGATATACAGTACAAAAGTGGTATTTACTAAACAAGAATAAAAATAAATAATATTAACTCAAAATATAAAAAAATAGAGGCGCATATATATTGCGTCTTTTTTTTTCATATTATTTAAATAATATATTATTATGAGAGAGATTAAAGAAATAATTATACATTGTTCCGCTACTCCATTAGGAAAAGATTTTAGTGCAGAGGTTATAAGAGACTGGCACGTAAAGGGAAATGGATGGGATGATATAGGTTATCACTTTATTGTAAGACTAGATGGAACAATAGAGTACGGAAGAATGGTTGATAAGCAAGGAGCGCATTGCAAAGGTCATAATAAATATTCTGTAGGAATTTGTTATATTGGTGGTATGGATAGAGAGATGAAAGAATGGATTGATACTAGAACAGATCAGCAAAAAATTTCACTGTTGTTATTAATAAAAACATTAAAGAAAACTAATCCTAATATTAAGGTTTTTGGTCATCAAGATTTTTCAAGTAAGCAGTGTCCAAGCTTTGATGCAAAAACAGAATACGAGAATATATGAAAAAAGTAATAGAGTGGTTCGGAGGCGGACTAGTAAAAGATTTGTTAGGCGGCTTAGATAAGTTGTTTACATCAAAAGAAGAAAAAATTAAAGCAGAAAATGTTATAAAACAAATTCTAATTGAAAAGCAATTAGAACTTCAGAAAATGCAAACAGAAATTATTGTAACTGAAGCAAAAGGCAACTGGTTACAAAGAAGCTGGCGACCGATACTAATGTTGGCGTTTGGTTTTATAGTAATTTACGTAAAATTTATTGCACCTTTATTTAATTTAACAACACCAGAATTAGAAAATGAATTTTGGAATTTATTGCAGTTAGGGATTGGTGGTTATGTTATTGGTCGTAGTGCAGAGAAAATATCGAAAAATGTCACATTTAACAAAAAGTAACGCTAGATTTTTTTTTATTAACTTTGTAATATATAAAAAAATAGATAATGGCTAGAATAAAAACTTATTCGAACGACCTTACGGTCGTTGCAAAAGATAAGTGGATCGGATCAGATTCTCAAGCAAGGTGGGCTACAAAAAACTTTACAGCTCAATCTGTTGCTGACTTTATAAATGAAAGAGGAAATGATCTTCAGTCATTAAGGTTTAGGTATAAAAATACTCCGCCCAGAAGCCCAGGGACAATTTCTTTTGATCCTCACAGAGCTAATAATGTTCCTTTTTCTAGTATTGATTCTTGGATTTTAAGTAACTCACAATTAAAGTCTCCAGAAGATATTTCTACTTTTTATTCTTCACCATTAGTAGGTTCTGATGTTTTAGTAACTCAATGTGATGATGTAGCTCAATGGGCAATATTTGAATGGGAATCTGTAACAGCAGTTCCTAACGAAAAAACATTTTCAAACATAGACTTATTTTACAAGGTAGGTAACGGAGGCTTAATTAATGATGAAGATTATTTCATATCTTTGCTTAGTTACGCAGGGGCAGGTGATTTACACTTTACTTATGTACAAGGAGTTCCTTCTACAAGTTGGAGTATAGAGCATAATTTAGGAAAGTTTCCTTCTATAACAGTGATTGATAGTGCAGGGACAGTTGTAACTGGACAATATACATATAACGACATAAACAACGTGACATTAACATTTTCAGCACCGTTTGCTGGAACAGCATATTTAAATTAAAAAACTATGGCAATACAATATTTAAACACGGTTGATCTTAATCAGAATCAATTAAACCAAGCGGTTATACAGAATGTAGCTACTGATCCTGCAACAGGTGTAGTTGGTCAAATTATATTCAACACATCTGCTGATACATTAAAGCAATATGTTGCTGATACTCAAAATCCACCAGTGCCAGCTTCTCCAACACCAGGTTGGATTGAGGTAGGTGCTACAAGTGCGGTTGAGTCTATTGATACTACAAACGGTACATTTATAAATCTTACGCCAACAGCAAGAACAACAGGTAATGTTGTTATAACTGCTGACTTGTCTGCTTCGGGGACTGCAAGCAATACAACTTTTTTAAGAGGTGATAATTCCTGGGCTGTAGTTGATAATTACGTAAGCTGGACATTAGATGGTGATTCTGGAACTCCTGAATCAGTAAGTTCTGGAGAAACTGTAAATATTGCAGGAGGGTTAAAAATAACTACTGATATAGCTGCTAATAGAACTTTAAATATAGTTCACGACTTACAAACTCAAACAGATACAACGTCAACAGGTTCTCCTTCTTATGGAGGAACTTTCACAACAGTTGATTCTGTTACAAGAGATACAACAGGTCACGTTACAGGAATAAATGTAAAAACAATTACATTACCTTCAACGGATGATACAACATATGATTTAACATCTAAAGCAAACGCATCAAGTGGTGCTGATATTGATTTAACAGATAACGATGGAAATGTAGATACCGTTACACTTATCGGTACAGCTGGTGAAATAGATGTTTCACAATCAGCAACAGCAGGAACAATAGTTATAAGTCAACCTTCTGATGTTACAATTGGAAATGACTTACAAGTAGATAACGATGCAACTGTAGACGGTAGTTTAACTGTTGTAGGTACAGGTGATTTTACAGGGGAGGTAACAGTTCCAACTGCAACAGCAGGAACAAGCGCACCTAACTTAGCTCAAGTAGAATTACTTGTTGCAGGAGTTGGTGTATTTCAAGGAGGTTATAATGCTTCAACAGATCCAGGAGTTCCAGTTATAAGTGGAGCTTCAAACATAGCTTTAGATCAAGGTGATTACTATGTAGTTACTAATGATGGAGACATAACATTTAGCGACACTACAGTTTCTGTAGAGGTTGGTGATTTTATATTTGCTGCCGCAGCAATTACAGTTAATTCAGACCCAGCATCAACAGAATATACTTTTGTTATAGCAGATGCAAATATAGCAGGAGCAGGAGCAACAGACTCAGCTACTGAAAAAGGAGTAGCTGGTTTTGATAGCGAAAGCTTTACGGTATCATCTACTGGTTGGGTACAATTAAAACCTCAATCAAATCCTTACGGAGCTAAGCAAGATTTAAATAATACATCTCCTTGTTCAAGAGCAGAATCTGGTGGGTTAACAACATTTACAATTGATTTAACGGACGCAAGTCTTTTTGGAACAAGTGCTTTAGCTTCAAATGTAAAAGCTGAAATAACTCAAATAGCCGCACCTTATGAAACAGTGTATGCTGATGTAGCAAGAAGTGGATCAGGAACAATATCTTTTGCTTTCACAGGAAGTGTAGCAAGCGATGTTTACGCTGCTCTACTTGTATATGTATAAACTAATTAATCCAATAAAATAAATGGCATTAAGATTTCTTAATAGCGGGTATTTCGCAGGTAAGGTGGGGATTGGAGTGGAAGTACCATTAACAACTCTTCATTTAAATGATCCAGATGGGTCTATAATAAGACTTTCTTCTAACGCACACTCGGATAATAACAAAATAGAATTTGATGCGCTTAATAACGGTAATATATACCATAGTATAGTCTCTAATACAAGCACTGGAAATTTACAGATAAGAGCAGGAGACGCAGGAAGTGGACACGAAGTAAATATTTATACAGATGGATTATTTACAGCTACTTTTTCTCACGAACAATACTTTGGTATTGGAACAGAGACTCCAAGAGCTTTACTTGAAATTGGTTCTGGTGGATCTTTGGGTGCTGTTACAAATAAAAAAATATCAGCTATAATTGATGGTGGCTATTCTACTACAAATGCACTGCAATATAATGTAACATCTTTTATAGGTACTACACTAACGGAAACAAGTACTGATATTTTTGATCAGATAGGTAGTGAAACAAGCAAAAACTTTTATACAGGTCTTATTGCTCCTAACAGCTACTTTAATAATGCCAGATATGGTATTGTTCAAGGTGGTGGAGAAAGATTAACAATAAGTCAAGGAGGTTTCACAGGTATAGGTGAAACAACTCCTATATCAAGACTGGAAGTTGCAGGATCTTTTAACATAGATGGTCAAAGGTATGTGTTTAATTCCGATGATGTATCGGTAACTGGGGCTGGTACAACAAATCAGCAACCAATAAAGTGGAACGAAGAGACTCATTATATACCTTCTTTAGCATATGCTTTTAAGGTAAAACTAACTGTGACAGGTACAGGTACAGATACAGGTGCTAATTACATAGTTTTTTATAATAATACTACTTCTGCCTGGGTAGCAAGAGCTGTTAACTTAGCAGGTACAGGATCAAATCACGCTTTATTAAATGTAGATAGTGATGCAACTGGTACATCTATGTATGCATACCATAATCATCCTGGTCAATACAATATAAGATATTGGGTAGAAACTTTTGATACAGGTGATCAAGATGTAGATGGTCATTTCTTTGGTTCAGATTTTCAATGGCAAAGAAAAACAACAGAACTTTTTTATAATGATGGAGATGTTGGTGTAGGTACAGACGGTCCAGATGCTAAAATGCATATAGTGTATGATGGCAATGGAACAAACGACACTTTAATACTTGAGGATGACGCAAGAAAATTAATTTTAGGTAGAGACTCTATATTAGTTACAGATCTTGTTGGTACATCATCTATGATGTATTTAAATCAAAATGGTAATGGTGTTACATTTGGTGGTTCGGTTTATATGCCTAACTATTTATATCATAGTGGAGATACAAATACTTTTATAGGTTTTCCAGGTACAGATCAAGTAGCTATAAAAACAACTGGTAATCATAATTTGTTTGGAGATGCAACGGCAACAACAATATATGGTGGTGGTACTGCTCAACTTAAAACACACGGAACAGCAAGCGGTGGTAATTTTCCAACAAACTCAACACTTGTTCGTCATAATCTATTAGTAGGAACAGAGGGTGGTAGTTTTATTGGTGGAACAGTAAATTATGCTACATCACAAGGATGGGTAGAAGATGCTGCACCAAACACTGGTGAAAATGGTTACTATGGGGGAAGCTTTAGCGCTATAGGTACATCAGCTGCAAACTCTGTAGTTTGGGATGTAGATCCTTTTGGATCAAGATCTCTTGTTTGGACAACTATAAATGATGCAGCATCAGATGCTGATGGTGGTTGGAATAAAACAATAAAAGAATTACCAGGCTCTAATAAACCATATATGTCTGTTATTTATGTAAGACGAAATGGTAGCGAAACTACAAATTTAGGAGAGTTTTATCACGGATGTGATGGTAATCATACTTTAAATTTAAATGGTACGCCAAACACTAATCCTTATTTTGTTGGATTAGCGGTTTCAAATTTACCCATAGATGTTTGGTGTGTTTCTATAGGTTTTCTTCAAGCATATGATGATACACAAAATGGCACAGCACCACCTACAATAAATGGTGTTTATAGATTAGATACTGGAGAACAGGTTGGTAGTACAGCTGTTTTAAAAATGAAACAAAACAGTACTCAGCAATCACAAAGAGTATATCATTTTTATTCAACAAATACCGCTGTTAATTTAAGTTTTAGTCACCCAGGATTTTATACAGTAGACGGTAATGAACCTGGATTAGGTGAATTACTCGCAGGAGCAAATAACTTATATCTTCCATTAGCAGGTGGTACAATGTCTGGAAATCTTGCTATAGAAGCGGCAAGCAGTCCAAAAATAACTTTACAAGATACAACTAATGATGTAAAATTATTAATGTATGCTCAAGACAGCAATGCTGTGGTTGGAACATACTCTTCTCATCCACTTACATTTTACAGTGATAGTACTTTATCTTTTTCGGTAGACACAAATCAAAATGCTGAATTTGTTGGTGACGTAACTGCTTTGAGTTTGCGTATGAATCTTGATTATGCTGCAACTAATGAGTATTTAATAATAGGAAAAGCTCAAGACAAAGACGGTGGTATTCTTTTAAAATCAAAACCAGCAGGCGGTAATGCGCAAAATGATTGGCAAATACTTAATCACTCTACCACAGGTGATTTAAAATTTTATGGCTACGGATTAGCAGGTTTTGCTTTGACTTTAGACAGAGAAAACGGTAATGCAACTTTTGAGTCTGACGTTACGGTAAAAGGTTCTCATTTAAAAATTCTTAATCACTCTGGAACTTATGAGGGCGCAGGAACAGATTATTTATATATTGGAGGTGATGGTTTAGATGGTACTGATGGGGCTATATATTTAGGTAACGCAGGTGATGGCACTGGTTATGGTTGGAGGTTTTTTTATAAAGGTTCTGGTTCTGGAAACGGTAATAAATTAATAATTAGATCCGAAAATGCAGGCAGTGATGTAGATGCCTTGAGTTTTACTCAAGATGGTTATGCAACTTTTGCTACTCAAGCATATAGTGCAGCTACAACTTCTGGAAACGCATCATCAACCTTAACAACAAAAGGTTATGTAGACGGTTTAATTACTGGTGCTACAATATATAGAGGCGCTTGGCAAGCAGGTATCTCTGCTACATCAACTGGAACAACAACAGCAAGTACTACATTAACAGTTTCAGCAGCAATACTTGATGCAGATGGTAACACACCTGTTTTAGTAGGAGCTGTAGTTACTGGTGAAGGAATAACAGGTGTTGTAAAAGTATCAACAGTTACCTCATCTACAGTATATGAATTAGATACAGCAATAGACGCAACAGCAACAGCTTATATATTCTCTCCAATATATGGAGCGCCTTCTTTAGATGGTGTAACACAGACTTCTGGATATTATTATATATGTAGTGAAGCAGGTTCAGCAACTCCAAACGGAGCAAACTCAGAGCCTAATACTTGGAGTGTTGGTGACTGGTGTATATATAACGATGTTAGTGGTACTGGTCAATGGCAAAAAATTGATAACTCATCTGTATTATCAGGTGTAGGAACTGGATCAACTGTGCCTTTATGGGAAGGACCAAGTTCTGTTACAGATTCAGACACTTTAGGTAATAGTATGATTACTCAATCTGGCGCAACAGCAGCCTCTTCTCAAATTACATTATCAAGTACACAAGATGCGCAGCTAAGATTGCATTCTACAAATTCTTGGTCTGGTATTTATTTTGATGATAACGGAACAGCTCCTGATCATATATGGCATAATGCTGCCAATGGTACATTTGCTCTTGGTGGAGGTGGAAGTAGTGTTGCTGGAAAAAAACTACACGTTGATGGTGGTGTATCTATAGGATCTGCTTACGATACTGTAGCACCAGCTGCAAATTCAGGTTTAGCGGTACAAGGTAACACTACAATTGGAACAGGAACTGTACATAGCGGAGCAAGACTAACTGTTCAAAGTGGTGCTAACAACGGCTATATGATAGATGTTGTGCAGGAAGACGCTTATGACAGCGGAAACCAAGCAGGTATAGTCTTTACTGGTAAATATAATACAGGAGGGTCTTTAGCAAATTTAGCTCAGATTACTGGCGGTAAAGAAAATGCAACTGATGGAGACTATGGAGGTAAATTAATTTTTAATACAAGAGTTAATTCAGGTGCTATGGAAGCAGCTGTACAAATTTCCTCAAATAAAGAACTTAAGGCTTTAGGAAACATAGAAGCTGATAAAAATGTATATCAAGATATAGGAGCAAGAGGTGGTTATATAATGAGACCTTGGGGCGCTGATTATTTAAACTCTACTACAAACGTACACACGGGAGCTATAAAGATAATACTTCCTACTACTGGTACTATGGACGATATGTTAAAGTTCACAGTGGATATTTACCAATATCAAGAAAATGAATCTACAAGTATTGATATAGCTGGATACATATATCAATCACCTGGTAATAATACTTGGTTAAATTGTACAACTATTGTACACGCTAAAGATGCAACAGAAAACTATACAGTTAGATACGGAGATGATGGAACTAATCACTGTGTATGGATTGGCGAGCTTAATTCAACTTGGAATCATCCGCAAATAATTGTAAGAAACTTCTTTGGAGGATTTTTAACAGATACAGATCAATACTTAGGAGAATGGGAGGTTGATTTTGAGGCAACAGCTTTTGAAGATGTTAATATAACTCAATCAAATAACTTTCCTTTATCTTCAGGCGGAGTAGATGGAGACTTTTTACCACTTACAGCAGGATCAACTAAGCCACTTTCTGGAGACTTATATTTAGATGATGGTGTTTTAATTAACTTTAATAGTGGAGATGTTACTCTTTCAGAAAGCGGAACTGGTGACTTTAATATAGATGCAGCAGATGATATTAGGTTAGACGCTGGTGGTGGAGATGTAGTGTTAAAAACAGGAGGTACAGAATTTGGTAGAATTAGTTCACTTAGCAATAGTTTAAGGTTATCAGCTTCAATAGCAAATGAAGATGTAATGATTATGCCAAATGGAACTGGTGGTGTAGGTATTAATAATACTTCACCAAAAGCTAAGTTTGATGTTAATAATAGGTTTTGTGTAGATTCAAAAAACTTTGCAGTAACTGATTCATTTACTACTTGTTTAACTGTTAATTTAAGTTCTCATACAGGATGTCACGTTGTTATAACTTGTTTCGGTGATTGGGGTAGTCATAGTTCAGCTGCTTATAGAGGAGAATTCTTTTTACAAAACGGAGCTAATTCATATAATGAGCCAGGTGTAATATTAAGACAAGATGATAATACAAGTGTTAATGCTGATCATATTGAATGTCAATTAGTAGATCCAACAGGAAGCGGAAACCCAAAAGATTTTGCAATTCAAATAAGACATACAAATTCAGGTGGAGCAGGTTTTACTGGATATTTAACTTACACTGTTCAAGGTGTGTTTAATACAATAACATAATATGGCTAACAAAACAACACCAGTTATACAAATACAAGAAGGGAAGGTAGGTATCAATACTATTACCCCTGATCTTTTATTAACTGTTCATGGAAATACAAGACTTGGAAGAGCTGGAAATAACTATGCAGGAGATCCAAATAAAGTTGTAATATCTGGTCAGGGAATAGAAGATTCTAATACAGGTAATTTTTACGGATCTTACGGATTTTTAGAGTTAAGTGCAAATACAAATTATACTGGTGGTGCAAGAAAATATGCAATAACAAATGCATTAGGTGCTAATAAGTTTGCTATAATACGAAGCGATAGTAATTTGGGTGGTATGCAAATAGGTGCAAATGGCGCAGTGCCTACTGGAGCTGTAGCTGATTTTGTTATAAACAACACAGGTGGTGTAGGCATTGGATATGAATCACCAACCCAAAAACTTGATGTTGCAGGTAACGCAAGAATTGGAGGTGCTTTTCAAGGAGTTGAATTAATTTTAGAAGCTACAGATACCGCTGGTGCGCCAGCTATGACTACAACAATGAGATATGTTGGTTATGAAGGAAGAGGTATTGGTAATCTGTATACTGATCAAAGTTACACAGGAGAATGGTTTGCTGGATTAAACTACGCAGGTAGTTTTTCAAGATGGTCAATAGGTTGGGATGGATCAGGTGGTCAATCAGAATATTTAGCTCAAGCTTTATTTACTGTAAGAAATAATGGAAATATTGGAATAGGAGATACCACTCCATCTTATAAATTAACTGTGCCAGGTAGCTTTAAACTTGGTACTAACGCTTATATTGAGTATGGAGGTGTTTATCCTTATACTATAACAACGGCTAATACAGCTGCTGTAGGTAATTTAGTTTTTAGTGCTGGTTTAGGAAGCGCTGCATATGAATCAAGAATAGATCTTCAAGGAACTGATACAGCAACTGATGCTGGAATAACCTTAAATTCAAAAGCACTAACGGTTGTAACTAACACGTTAGCTGATGCAAAAGCAGGTGTGCCTAATGAAAATTTATTAAACTTAGTAGAAGGTATCCAAATATCCAACAGACCTGATATGTACGCTAATGCTGTTCAAACTAAAATAAGTTTATATGAATCAAGGTATGCTAATGACGCAACAGGGGGTACTACTATAAGATTATATGTAGATGATGGTGTTTTAAGTGATGGAGAAATTTATACCGTAAGTGTTTTTTATAAAGATTTAATAGGTACTCTTAGTTTGGATTGGTGTGACGAGTCAACAATTGGAAATTATAAGTCAGCAACAGGAACAGCTAATAATCCTAAAAGTGGAAGACTATATGGTTATGCGTCAAGAGCAACTTACACATCTACATATAGGTTTTTTGATATAAACCTAAGTAATGGACAAGACAATGCTGTAACATTATTAAATCCTAAAGTAGAGTTTGGTAAGGTTGTTACAGATTTTACTCCATATTCAAGAGAAGGCGATGTAGAACCACAGACCTCAATGCCTAATGATATAGCGTTAACAGGAAAAATATCAAGCGTAAACACAGCAAGTAATTCAGTTTTAACAGAAGGGATAACTTTAGCTTTAGTTTCTGAAAATAGTTATGAAAAAACATATGTAGGTATATTAAGTTTTGCTAACTCAGGTGGTCAAATATATAGATTTAATTTAGCATTTTATGGAGCAGGAGCATATGGGTTTGATGTAGATATGGTTACAGGAAGATCTGGTAATTGGAGGAACTTTGGTAGAATAAAAGATTCTGGGTATTTGTATTGGGAAAATGATGGAGATTTTGCTCATATGACACAAGGACCATTAGATGTTATTAGTACATATTCTTCTGGAGAGTTAACTTTAGATTCAGCTCCTACATATTTTTTAACAGATACTGTTACAGATACTTCAGCAGGTGGATCTAATCCTTGGTCATATTTTGTAAGAAGATATGCTATTAGAATGCCATCAACATTAACAGGTACAAACGGATACTTAAAAATTATGGTAAAACTTCAAGGATCTGTTCAAGGAAATGCGCAGAAAGTAATATTTTTAAATCAGCAATAAATGGCATATATACAAAACTTTTATCATAATGCTAATATAATAGCAGATAATACAGGTCAAATAGGAATAGGTACTTTAACTCCAGAAGCTAAGTTAGATGTAGATGGTGGTATAAAAATAAAAAATGGAGAAAATTTAGAATGGGGAGGTACTTATCAAAATGGTTGGCCCACAATTTATGCCTCTTCAAATTATATTGTTATGGCGCCCACTGGAACTGGGGGTGCTGCAAGTAGATCATTAAAAATTAATGCAACAGGAGTAGGTATTGGATTAGCTACTGATCCCACTGAAAAATTACACGTTGGAGGGAATGTACGAATTGCACCAACTGGAAGCGCTCTTTTGTTTGATACAACAGGAGCAAATTCATCTAATGGTATAAAAACAATAAATGATTATGAAAGTGTTTTGTTTAATGGAAGAGGTGCTGCTGGATTTGCGGTTATTGGAAATGCTGAGATTAGATTAGGTTTTGGTACAGCTTACACAGCTGCTCAATCAGACTTAATAATAACCCATACGAGTGGGCTTGTTGGAATCGGGGGAAATACTCCATCATATTTATTTGATGTTAGAAAGAATACTGTAAGTGGTGCAATTGCAAGATTTTCTGCTATTAATCCTCACGTTATAATTGAATCAAGTACAGCAGGTAATAGTGTTTTACATTTTAAACCAAATTTAACAAGTAGTAAATCTGGTCAATTCAAGGTAACAGCTGGAAATGGTTATAATTTTAAATGGACTAATGATGCTGCTGGTACAGGTGAAACTATTTATATGGACTTAGATACAAGTACCACAGGAGGTGGAGACTTGACAGTGAAAGGAGATATAATAGCTTATGGTGCGCCTTCTGATAAAAAGTATAAAGAAAATATTAAGCCAATTGAAAGTGCTTTAGATAAAGCAATGCAACTTCAAGGTGTTACATTCGACTGGAAAGAAAGTGATAGTATATTAGATATAAAAGAAGATATAGGTTTTATAGCTCAAGATGTTGAAAAAGTTTTACCAGAACTTGTTAGAGATAATGGTAAAGGAAATTTATCTTTAAGATACCAAGGTGTTACACCTATACTTTTAGAAGCTATAAAAGAATTAAAAGCGGAAATAGAAGAATTAAAAAAACAAATTAAATAATGGCAGTACCAACATCAGGAGCATTATCTATGGAATCTATAGCGCAAGAAGCGTTATATGGCACTTGGGGTTCAGGAACTATAACTGGACCAATTTCTATGTATGATATGATAAATGGTGGAAACGCACACGGATCTGGTAATTCTTATCCTACAGTAAATGATGACTGTACGCCTAATCCAGTTGATAGATCTTACTACCAAATTACTCTAACAGAAGCTACTTATCCTTCTACCCCAAATGTTACTGTTTACACAACAAGAAACCCTATTACAGGTTTAACAACAAATGATGTTTTATATGATTATGTAAATGGATCATATACAGCCTGGACAGGTGCTTCACAAACTAATGATTATTGGATATGGAGTCAAGGAACGTTTTTTAATAATTGTACAGACTGTCCAATTATTACAGTTAATTCATCTGGGGTAATAACTTCTACTGGTTGTTCTTGTCCTTAAAATTTAAATTATGCCTATAGCTTACCCATATAGATTTTCAGACTGGTACGGTTACGATAAAGACTGTACGCCAGTTGGACCTGCTTTTTATATGACTACTACTTCTGTAACTGGTTCTACCGCAGCATATGCGTGTAACTATATATTTGATGGGAGTTATTATGCTACACTTTATTACCACGATGGCACAGGAGCTACACCTGTAGTGGGAGACGTTGTTTATACAGATGCGGCTGGTAATAACGAATATAATCCTTCAAGCGATAGATGGGTTGGTAATGCAACTGGGAGTACTTCAGGAGGCACAGGTTTATATAGGTTTGATAGCGGAGGTGGACAAGTAGAACAATTGTACACTTGTGGTTTAAGCTCATTTAGTAGTTCTGTTGACAGCAATCCAAGTAGTGTTTGTAGTGCAACTATGAATCAAACTTACTACCATAATGGTAGTGGAACAATACCTATATCTGGTGACACTACTTATTCTTCAAACAGTGGCACATATCCTTATTTGTCAGCTGGAAATTATAAAATATCGTCAACTCAATATATTACAGTTGGATCAAATGGTTTAGTTTCAAGTATAAATACTTGTATAACAACAACATCATTTAGTTCTGGCTCAGGGCAGGCAGATACTAAGTTCATATGTACTCAATCTGTGAATACAACAAAATATCACGATGGTAGTGGTAACAACCCGACAACAGGAGATACTGTTTATGAGAATTCTGCTGGAACATCATTTACTGCAAATGGTTATTACACAATACAAAACGGAGCATCGCCTCCTGCAACAATTGGTTATTATAGAATAACTGGTGGAAGTGGAGTAGTAGCCTCATTGGGATTATGCTTTCCATAACATAAACTTAAAATTTGTATATTTGTACAAATAAATTAATTTAAAAAACAAACAATGGTAGTTACTTATAAATGGAATATTAATCAAATGGATGCTCACATTCAATCAGAGGGTGAAAGCAATGTTATTTATACTGTTCATTATACATATACAGGATCTACTATAGCTGAAAATGGAGAAACATTTTATGCACAAAGTATTGGTGCTGAAACTTACACATATGTAGCTGGAGAACCTTTTACTCCATACGAAAATACTGAAGCTTTTGAGAGTGTAGTTATTGGATGGCTTGAAGGGTCTTGTGATATACCTTCAATGCAAGCTAATATAATAGCTGGCTTAGAAGCTCAAATTGCTCCAATAAACGAAGCCTTGTATTTTTCTTGGCAAGATCCTGAACCAACACCACCTCCAGTTATAGAACCTGAAGAACCAATTGAGGAAGAAGAAGAAGTTGTTGATGGAGAGTAAATAATATTTATTATATTTGTATATAAATTTAATCTAAAATAATCTAAAATGTCAAAAAATTTAACACCAGAAGAGTTACAGAATTTACAAGCTCTTAATCAGGAATTTACTCAAGTAAAACTAAAGTTAGCTGATTCAGTTTATCAACAAGTTTTATTTACTAAAGACCTGGACACAATAAGAGAAAAGTTTTCGTCTGTTGAAAAAGAGTTGTCAGAAAAGTATGGAGCTAATTCTATTATTGATTTAGCAACTGGAGAAGTAAAAGAAAATCAACCAGCTGAAACAGCAGAGGTTATAGAATAAAAAAACATGGCAAAAATTAGCAACACATCAGCGTACCCAAATATTACAGTTATTGACTCAAATGATTATTTAATTCTTACTGATGCAGAAAATGATCTAATGACTAAGTCTTGTAAAATTTCAACGCTTTCTAATTTTATAATAGATGGTGGTGTTGTTAAATTAATTGCGCCAGATAATAGCGTTTGGAGACTTCTTGTTAGTAATACAGGAGTTCTTTCAACTGAGGCTGTTTAGCCAAATTAAAAATGGACATAAGAAAAATTTCAATTGGAGCAGACTATAAGTCTGGTGCTATGCATTACATAGTAGGTCAGGATGTTTTAGGCGGCAGTTATGGAATACATCTTATACAGCATGATGTTTCAGCAGATTCATATAAGATATGGATTATGAAAAAAGATGAAATTTTACTTTGGAAGGAATTTAAATGCACTCTACCTATATCTTTAGAATATAATATAAACTTTTAATGAAATCTCCTTACTCATTTATTGTTAAACCTTATAACAATAGAAGGTATGACAACATCAAAAACTACGGTGATGTAGAATTCATCACAAGCACTTCAGAAGAAGACCATAAAGCTTCTAATCGTTTTGCGATTGTAGTCTCTACTCCTATACATTATAAAGGCCCTATAAAAGAGGGTGACATACTTTTAGTGCATCATAACGTGTTTAAGTTTTACAACGACATGTATGGTCGTAGAAAAAGTGGTAAAAGTTTTTTTAAAGACAATTTGTTTTTTGTAGATCCAGATCAATTTTATCTTTATAAAAGTAAAGAAGAATCTAATTGGATGGGTTATAGCAAGTATTGTTTTGTAAAACCATTAAAAGCAAAAAAATCTTATCTTGATAAAAATTCTAAAAATGAACCATTAAGAGGTATTGTAAAATACATTAATAATGAGTTAATTGAAAAAGGAGTTAAAGTAGGTGATGAGGTTTTATATGAGCCTAACTCTGAATACGAATTTGTAGTAGATGATGAAAAATTATATAGGATGTTTACAAGAAATATAACAGTGGTGTTATGATAAAATTTTATCAAAACGTAATTTCTAATCCTGATTTTTATGTAGAAGAAATATTAAAAAAAGGTTTTTATGATTTGCCAGATGGAGAAAATTTATTTAAAAATGTTTGTCAAAAACATCAAGATGAATTTTATCAATTTCTTTTAAATAACGTGCCTAATTATAAAGTTGTTTTAAATTTTGTTCGTCAATCACCATTAGGTCAAAAAGAACCTAACTACATTCACACAGATGATATGATGGGTGATTTGACTGCTGTTTTGTATTTAAACAAAAAACATCCTAATGAATATGGAACAACACTATATGATGATGATGATAACAAGATATTAGTTTCCAAAGCAAAATACAATTCTGTTTTTATATTTCCTTCAAGTGTTAAGCATTCGAGAAATACATTAGATAACTTTGGTAAAAAAAACGAATCAAGATTAGTTCAAGTAGCGTTTTTAAATAAAAAAAATGAATGATTTTAAGGAAATGCTAAATGAATTAAATATTAACCTTGAAGAGTTAAATATTTACATAGAGTCAGATAAATTTAAAAAAGAAGCTGGACCTGTTGTTGATGATAATAATAAAAATTATAAAGTGTTACCTTCAAAAATAGAAGGAAAAGGAATATTTGCTTGTAAAGATTTTAATAAAGGAGATTTCATAGGCTATGGTAAGTTAAATAATACAAGAACTTTAGCAGGAAGATATACAAATCACTCTAATTTAAACAATGCTAAATTTTATTATATTAAAAAAAACAGTAATTTAGTTTTAATAGCTGAAAAAGATATTATTTCTGAAGATGAAATATTAGTTAATTACAGACACCACACCTATAATAAAGAATATTATGAGTAGAGAATGGGATTGGATGGATGATTTAGGTGAAGAAGTTTATCCAATAAAAAAAGTAAAGCGTATTAAAAATGAATACAAACGAAACAAAATTAAAAATAATAGAAGCAGGACACGAGGCGGTCAGACAACTGATCAAAGTGGCGAAGGAAGACATTATTAAATATGGTACAGATGATGAGTTAGCTGCAGATAGATTAAAAAATGCAGCTGCCACAAAAAAACTTTGTATTATGGATGCTTTTGAAATTTTAAAAAAAATACAAGAGGAAAAAGATTTATTAGAAGGAGTTGATACTAAAGTAAATAACACACCAAAAGGATTTGCAGAATCAAGATCAAAATAAAATATATATAGAACTAAAAAATATAGTTCCTAAAAATGTTTTGACTACAAAAAACAAAGCAAGAACCTGGACCTACGGTTATAATGAAAAATACAATTTTGTTGTAGTGTCTAAAACAGGTCAAATTGATCAGATAATAAATATTAGTGGTTTAAATGTTGCGCTTCCCAAAGCTCCTAAAGACATTTTTAAAAGATCTAAAAAAAAAGAAGACCAATACTGGGAGGCTAAAATATTACCAAAACAATTAACAAGAATTAAATCTATATTTCAATGGCATGATACTCCTTCGAGTTTTAAAAACGAGTGGGTAGATTATATTGAAAATGAATTTAATTTTAGAGAAGAAGGATTTTGGTTTATAAATAAAGGAGTTCCTACTTACATCACTGGAACGCATTACATGTATTTACAGTGGACTAAGATTGATGTTGGATTTCCAGACTTTAGAGAAGCTAACAGAATATTTTATATTTTTTGGGAAGCCTGTAAGGCAGACAAAAGAAGTTTTGGAATGGATTACTTAAAAATAAGACGTTCTGGCTTTTCATTTATGGCCTCATGCGAGGGAGTTAATATGGGTACAATAACTAAAGATGCTCGTATAGGTATACTTTCTAAAACTGGATCTGATGCAAAAAAAATGTTTACAGATAAAATTGTTCCTATATCTAATAATTATCCATTCTTTTTTAAACCTATACAAGATGGTATGGATAAGCCAAAAACTGAATTAGCTTATAGAGTTCCTGCTGCAAAAATTACTAAAAAAAATATGTATTTAAATGAAGAGCAAGAGCTTGAAGGTTTAGATACTACTATTGATTGGAAAAATACTGGAGACAACAGTTATGATGGTGAGAAGCTTCGACTACTACTACACGATGAAAGTGGTAAATGGGAGCGTCCTGATAATATTTTAAATAACTGGAGGGTTACAAAAACTTGTTTACGTTTAGGTAGTAAAATAGTCGGTAAGTGTATGATGGGTTCTACATCTAATGCATTAGAGAAAGGTGGTGGTAATTTTAAAAAATTATATAACGATTCTAATGTGGGATCACGAAACTCTAATGGTCAAACTAAAAGTGGGTTATATTCACTTTTTATCCCAATGGAGTGGAATATGGAAGGGTTTATAGATAGGTATGGAATGCCTGTATTTAATAATCCATCAAGTCCAGTATTAGGAATTGACGGTGAAATGATACATCAAGGAGCTATAGATTACTGGCAGAACGAGGTTGATTCATTATCTAATGACCCTGATGCTTTAAATGAATTTTATAGACAGTTTCCGAGAACTGAGTCTCACGCATTTAGAGATGAAAGTAAACAGTCTTTATTTAATTTAACTAAAATATATCAACAAATTGATTATAATGACTCATTAATTATGGGTCAAAATATAACTCAAGGATCGTTTTCTTGGCATAACGGAGTTAAAGATACCAGGGTAATTTGGACTCCAGATAAAAGAGGAAGATTTTTTGTATCTTGGTTACCAGAAATGTCGTTACAAAATAAAGTAACAATAAAAAATGGGAGGAAATATCCAGGGAACGAACACATTGGATCGTTTGGTTGTGACTCTTATGATATTTCTGGAGTTGTTGTAGGGAAGGGATCTAATGGTTCTTTGCATGGTATGACAAAGTTTAATATGGATAACGCTCCAAGTAATGAGTTTTTTTTAGAATATATAGCACGTCCTCAGACTGCAGAAATATTTTTTGAAGAAGTATTAATGGCTTGTGTGTTTTATGGGATGCCAATATTGTGTGAAAACAATAAACCTCGATTACTCTATCATTTTAAAAATAGAGGTTATAGAGGGTTTAGTACAAATAGGCCTGACAAAACATTTAATAAATTATCCAAAACAGAAAAAGAATTAGGTGGTATACCAAATTCAAGTGAGGATGTAAAACAATCTCACGCTTCTGCAATAGAATCTTACATAGAAAAGCATGTAGGTTTAGATTTAGTTCAAAATTATAGAGATAGTGATGAGATGGGTGTAATGTATTTTCAAAGAACATTAGAGGATTGGGCAAAGTTTGATATTAACAATAGAACTAAGTTTGATGCTTCTATAAGTTCAGGGTTAGCAATCATGGCTAATCAAAAACACTTGTATACCCCAGCTAAAGAAAAATCGAAAATAAGCATTAACTTTGCAAGATATAATAATAAGAATTCAGTTAGTCAATTACTTAATAAATGAAAGACGTAAAGATACAAGTAAATGCCTCTGCATTTCCAGACCAATTTGTTTCAGATTCTGTTAAAGACACAATGGAGTTTGGACTACAGGTTGGGCAAGCAATACAATACGAATGGTTTAGGAGAGATAGTGGTTCTTGTAGGTTTTACTCACAATGGGGTGATTTTAACAGACTAAGACTTTATGCTCGTGGAGAACAATCAGTTTCTAAATATAAAAATGAATTAGCAGTAGATGGTGATTTATCTTATTTAAATTTAGATTGGACTCCAGTACCTATAATACCAAAATTTGTAGACATTGTAGTTAACGGAATGAACGATAGGCTTTTTAAAGTAAAAGCTGTTGCTCAAGATGCATTGTCAGCAGAAAAAAGAAATGAATATCAAGAAATGGTTGAAGGTGATATGCTTGCTAAACCATTACTTCAACAAATTGAATCTGATTTTGGTATTGATGCTTTTCAAACAAAAGAAGAAGATTTACCAGAAAATGATGCAGAGTTAGAGCTTTTCATGCAAATGAATTACAAGCCAGCTATTGAGATTGCAACAGAAGAAGCTATAGATACTTTATTTCAAGAGAGTCATTATAGTGACACTCGAAAGAGAGTTGATATGGATATTACTACTTTAGGTATTGGTATGGCAAAGCATCTTTTTATGCCAGGTGAAGGTGTTAAAGTTGAGTATGTTGATCCTGCAAATGTGGTTTATAGCTATACTGAAGATCCTTATTTTAAAGACACATTTTATTGGGGCGAAATAAAAACAGTTCCAATAACTGAATTAATAAAAATAGATCCTTCTTTAACTAACGAAGATTTAAAAGAAATTTCCAAGTACAGTCAATCTTGGTATGATTATTATAATTCACAGCAGTTTTATGAAAACAGTATGTTTCATAGAGATACAGCTACCCTATTATATTTTAATTATAAGACCACACACACTTTTGTTTACAAAAAGAAAAGTATGTCTGATGGTACATTTAAAACTGTTGAGAAGGATGATCAATTCAATCCTCCACAAGAAATGATGGATGAAGGAGGTTTTGAAAAAGTAACTAAAACTATTGACGTATGGTATGATGGTGTTATGGTTATGGGAACTAATATAATGCTCCAGTGGAAGCTTGGAGAAAATATGGTAAGACCAAAATCATCAAGTCAGTATGCAATGCCTAATTATGTTGCATGCGCTCCAAAAATGTACAAAGGTCAGTTAGAATCTTTAGTTAAAAGAATGATTCCTTTTGCTGATTTAATTCAGATTAGTCATTTAAAAATACAACAAGTAGTTTCAAGAGTAGTTCCAGACGGTGTTTTTATTGATGCCGATGGATTGAATGAAGTTGACTTAGGAACAGGAAACGCATATAATCCAGAAGATGCTTTAAGACTTTATTTCCAGACAGGTAGTGTTATTGGTAGAAGTTATACTCAAGATGGAGAATATAATAATGCACGAGTTCCAATTACTCAATTAACGGCTAATAGTGGCGCAAGCAAGATGCAAATGCTTATTGGCAACTACAATCATTACTTAGATATGATTAGGTCTGTGACAGGATTAAATGAAGCTCGTGATGGTTCAAGTCCAGACCCTAACTCTTTGGTTGGCGTTCAAAAATTAGCTGCATTGAATTCAAATGTAGCAACAAGACATATATTAAATGCAAGTTTATATATAACAAAAACTTTAGCTGAATGTTTATCAATAAGAACAGCAGATGTTTTAGAGTATGCTGATTTCAAAGATGAGTTTGCTATGCAAATTGGTAAATATAATTTATCAATATTAGAAGATATTAAAAGTTTGTATTTACATGACTTTGGAATATTTATAGAGCTGATGCCTGATGAAGAACAGAAGGCTATGTTAGAACAAAATATACAAATGGCTTTATCTAAAGAAAATATAAGTTTAGAAGACGCTATAGATATTAGAGAAATTTCTAATATAAAAATGGCTAATCAATTACTTAAAGTAAAAAGAAAAGCTAAACAAGATAGGGAGCAGCAGCAGCAAATGCAACAACAGCAAATGCAGGCACAAATGCAAATGCAAGCACAACAGGCTCAAGCTCAATTAGCAATGCAGACACAGCAGGCTGAAACACAATCTAAAATGGCTTTAAAAGAAGCAGAGGTTGGTTTTGATATACAAAAATTGCAAAGAGAAGCAGAATTAAAACAACAGTTAATGCAAGTAGAATTCCAAATGCAAATGCAGTTAAAAGGAATGGAAAGCGAAAATTTAAAGTCAAGAGAAAACGAAAGAGAAAAAGCAAAAGACAAAAGAATAAGTCAGCAGTCTACTCAAACGTCTAAAATGATAGAACAAAAAAAGAGAGACTTACCAGCAATAAACTTTGAATCTAACGAAGACAGTTTAGATGGTTTTGATTTAGCTGAATTTAACCCAAGATAAATATAAGTAATGATAGAAAAGTCAGCAGGCCCACAATTAAATCAAGTAAGAGATGATTTTAATAAAAGGGTAGGTAAAAAAAGTATGCTTGGTAGAACCAAAAAAGTACAATGGGAAGCAAGGAGGCGTTTCTCGAATATTTAAAATAGCTAAAAATTTAATTAAAATAAATATTAACTTTGTTAAAAATATAATCAAATGGAATTTAAAGTAAAAGCAGTAGACGCAAACGTTGAAGAAAAATCAAGGGCGCAAGTTGAAGAAGCATTATTAAAAGAACATGCAGAACAATTTGAAAACCAACAGGATAATTCTCAGCAAGCAGAAAAAGTAGACTTAAGTCAAAATGAAAATTCAACTACCGAAGAAACATCGGTTGATGAAACTAAAATCGAAGAAGCGTCCACGCCAGAGTTTGGCGATGATGATGTTCTTTCGTATATAAAGAAAAGATACAATAAGGATATAAATTCTATTGATGATTTGTTTGAGGAAAAAAAATCAAACGAGGAATTACCAGAAGATGTATCTGCGTATTTGAAGTACAAGCAGGAAACTGGTCGTGGAATTAATGACTTTTATAAATTACAAAAAGACATTGATGCGATGGATGACAATGCTGTACTTGCTAATTATTATGAATCTACTGAAGATGGTTTAGATTCTGATGATATTCAAGACATTATTAATGACAAGTTTTCATATGATGAAGACTTAGATGATGAGAAAGATATTAGAAAAATAAAATTAGCGAAAAAAAGAGAACTTTCTAAGGCAAAGAAATTTCTTAATGAACAGAAAGACAAATATAAAATTCCTCTTGAGTCAAGTGGGGGTGGGTTGTCAGAAGATCAGGAAGAAAGCATCGAAGCTTATAAAAAGTATATGGAGGAATCTAAAAGTATTGAAGATTTAAACAAAAAGAGGTACAGTTATTTCTTAGATAAAACCGAGTCGGTTTTTAACAACGAGTTCAAAGGTTTTGAATTTTCAGTTGGTGAAAAAAATATTTCTTTTAAACCAGGAGATGCACAAGAATTAAAAAATGTTCAGTCTGATGTTAATAATTTCATTAACAAATTTATGGACAAAGATGGTTTAATTGCTGATCCTGTTGGATATCATAAGGCCTTTTCGGTAGCTATGAATCCTGATAAATTTGCAAAGCACTTTTACGAACAGGGAGTTGCAGCAACCGTTGATAATGTTTCAAGGAAATCAAAAAACATTAACATGGATGTTAGACAACAATCTCAATCGGTTTCCAAAAATGGAATTACGATTAGACCTATGGGTGTAAGCAACGATAGTGGAAGAGGACTCAAAATTAAAAGTAGAAAAAATAATTAAAAAATTAAAAATTAAAAATTATGGCAGTAAATGTAACACCAGGATTTGACTTGCAGCCAAGTGCGCAGCAAACTCCTTTATCAACAAACTACATAACTAACTTTGATTTCTTGAACCAATATCTTCCAGATGTTCATGAAAAGGAATTTGAGCGTTATGGAAACAGATCAGTAGCATCATTCTTAAGAATGGTAGGTGCTGAAATGCCTTCTAATTCTGACCTTATTAAATGGGCAGAACAAGGAAGATTACACACTAAATATCAAGCTTGTACATCAGCTGCGGCTGTTGGAGCTGATGATGGTGTTTGGACTATTCCAAATAACATTACTAACTTCAATCCAGCTTTAGGTGGAACAGCAAGTCAAGCAGCTTTAAGAGCTGGGCAAACTGTAATGATCTCTGATAACACACCAGGTTCAACTTTACAAAACAAAGGTATTATATCTGTAGCTCCAACAGCTGCTAATCCAAACAAGGTAACTATTGCTTACTACGAAGGTGGTGGACAAACAATGGCTCTTGGAACTTCATGTGATATATTTGTATATGGTTCTGAATTTGCAAAAGGAGTAAACGGAATGCAAGGTTCTTTAGAATCTGATGATTTCTTTTTCCAAAACAAACCAATCATTATCAAAGACAAGTATTCTGTTTCTGGTTCTGACATGGCTCAAATTGGATGGGTAGAAGTAACAAGTGAAGGCGGAGCAAATGGATACTTATGGTATTTAAAATCTGAACACGATACAAGATTGCGTTTTGAAGATTACTTAGAAACAGCAATGATTGAAGCAGTACCAGCAGCAGCAGCATCTGGTGCAGGAGACTACTTACAAGGTACAGCAGCAGGAGCTTCTGTAGCAGGAGAGTCTGGATCTGAAGGAATTTTCTATGTAGTAGGAAACAGAGGTAACGTATTCGGTGGTGGAAACCCAACGACTTTAGCTCAATTTGACACTATAATTCAAAGACTTGATAAGCAAGGAGCTATTGAAGAAAATGTTATTTTCGTAGATAGAGATTTTTCTTTTGATATTGACGATATGTTAGCTGCTCAAAATGCAGGATATGCAGGTGGTACTTCATATGGTTTATTTGATAATGATAAAGATATGGCGTTAAACTTAGGGTTTACAGGATTCCGAAGAGGATATGACTTCTACAAGTCTGACTGGAAATACTTAAACGATCCTACAATGAGAGGTGGTATCAATGCAGGTAAAGTCAATGGACTTTTAGTACCAGCTGGATCTACAACTGTGTATGATCAAGTATTAGGTAAAAACGCTAAGAGACCATTCTTACACGTTAGATATAGAGCTTCAGAAACTGAAGACAGACGTTACAAGTCTTGGATCACTGGTTCAGCTGGTGGAGCAAGAACAAGTGACTTAGATGCTATGGAAGTAAATTTCTTGAGTGAGAGAGCTGTATGTACTTTAGGTGCAAACAACTTCTTCTTATTCCAAGATGCATAGTAGACAGTAGTAATATTTACCCTCGTTATAAAAACGGGGGTAATTATTTTTTTTAAATCAAATTAAATTATATTATAATGAAAGCAAAAAAAGAACAGTACAAAGCAAAGTCGTATAGACTAAAAGGAGACCAAGCGCCTCTATCATACATGTTATCTTCACGACATTCACAAAGATCACCCTTATTATATTTTGACGAAAAAACAGGAGTCAATGAACCATTACGTTATGCACGTAATCAAAAGTCACCTTTTGAAAACCAACAAGATGGAAATGCTATTTTAGAACCTATTGTGTTTGAAGATGGTATGTTGTCAGTTTCAAAAGAAAATCAAGTGTTGCAGAAATTTTTAGAACTACATCCAAGTAATGGGTATGTATTTGAAGAAATAAACAAAGAGCGTGATGCTGCTTCAGAATTAGAGCAAGTAGAGTTTGAATTAGAAGCTCAATTAGAAGCTAAAAAAGTAACTACAGATCTTTCTAAGTTAACACAAGTATGTAGAGTGTTAATGGGTAATGCTGTAGAAAATATGACAACAGCAGAGCTAAAAAGAGACATATTAGTTTATGCTAAAAATTATCCAGATGATTTTTTAGACACTATTAATGATCCAATGTTAGAGTTAATGGACGATGTTTATCAGTTTTTTAATTTATCGTTATTAACAATAAGAAACAATGGTAAAGATGTTTATTACAATTTATCTAATAATAAAAAGAAAATGCTTACTATTCCATTTGGGGAAGACCCTAATTTTATTGTAGCTTCATTTATGAGAAGTGACGATGGTTTAGAAGTATATAAGCTTTTAAAAAACAAAATAAAGTAACACAAGTACAACTAACTGGAAATTAGCTACCTCAAAAGGGTAGCTTTTTTTTTGCTATCTTTAAGCCTGACTGTTTTGATTGAATAATTAAAGAGAAGCTCTAAAAAAATAGGGCCTCTTTTTTTTTGCTATCTTTGTAAAAAGAATTAATTATGCCAATAAATGAAGTAAGAAATACCGTATTAGCAATAGCTAATAAAAATAATTACGGATACATATCTCCACAAGATTTTAATCTTTATGCTTCTCAAGCACAAATGGATATGTTTGAAGATTACTTTTATCAATACAACAATCAGTTAGTAAAAGAAAACCAAAGAACTTCAGGGACTGGATACGCAGATATAACAAAAGGTTTAGTGGAAGTTATTGATACTTTTTACGTAGACACTCCTTTATTAAACTCTGCAACAACGCAGTTGGGAGATATACAGACTAATTTATACACACTGCCTTCTGATTATTATTTAATTAATAAGATGATGGTATACACAAAAGAATTAGCTTCAGGGGTTACCACTTCGACCAACGGCGGTTCTATAGCGGTGAACGACACTTCTGCAGACTTTATTGCAGCAGGAGTATCGGTAGGAGATATAGTATCTACTATTACAGGAGGAGTGGTTTATAATACTGTAATTTCACAAGTAGTTAGTGCAACTAATCTTTTAGTTTTTGCAACAACAGGCGCACAAGTCTGGAATGCTGTAGGAAAAACATACAACATATATTCAGCTAATAATGTTATGGATGCTGAACGTGTTTCACAAGCTAAAATAACTATGCTAAATAATTCTATTTTAACAAAACCAACTTTAGGGTATCCTGCTTATACTCAGGATGCTTTAGTTGCTCAGGCTTTTCCTATTACAATAAATAAAATAGGACAGCTTACATCGCAGTATGTTAGATATCCATTTACACCAAACTGGACTTATGCTACATTATTGGCTGGTGAACCTTTGTTTGACCCAACCGCAGCAGATTATCAAGACTTTGAATTACCTTTATCGGATGAACCTGCATTGATTGCAAAAATATGTCAGTATGTAGGTATAGAAATAAGAGAGGCTGATGTTTATAATTTTGGTACTCAAGAATTACAACAAGAACAAATAACACAAGGATAGATGGCATATATAAACGACTACGCGTATTACACGAACTCAGGAGCAACTCCAACTAATTCAAACTGGGGATCATATCAGTATGTTTCATTAGCGGATATAGTTAACAACTTTATGTTAATGTATCAAGGTAATCATGAATTAATAAATAATATTGAAAGATATCAGATATTATTTCACGCCAAAAGAGGGATACAGGAATTAAATTATGATGCAATGAAGGAGATTAAAATTCTTCAATTAGACATCACACAACAATTAAGATTTGTATTACCACAAGATTATGTTAATTGGGTTAGAATATCTCAATTTAAAAATGGTGGTTTATATCCTTTATCAGAAAATATACAAACAAACTGGTCTTCTTCTTATTTACAAGATAATCAGTCTAATGTTTTGTTTGATCAAAATGGAAACGTTTTAAGACCACAAGATTCACAACTTGATTTATCTACTATTTTAAGAGGAAACAAAAGTATTTACTTAAATCAAAACAGTCAATACAATGGAGCTGAAGGATATAACTATGAAGGCGATTGGTATTTTGATTATCCTATAGGGTCACGATTTGGTTTAAATACTGAGACTGCAAATGCAAATCCTACATTCACTATTGACAAACAATCTGGTGTAATTAATTTTAGTAATATATCAGGAGCTGCATCGGTTGTTTTAGAGTATGTTTCTGACGGAATGAAGAATGGAGTAGATAGCGAAGTACAATTAAATAAGTTATTTGAAGAATATATATATGCTTATATTAGATATTCTATTTTAAATGGTAGATTAGGAGTTCAGGAGTATGTTGTTAATAGAGCGAGAAAAGACAAATCTTCTTTATTAAGAAATGCAAAAATACGATTAAGTAATATACATCCTGGAAGACTTTTAATGAATTTAAGAGGTCAAAATAAAATTATAAAATAATATGCCAATAGTTACAACAAATTTTATTGCAGGTAGAATGAATAAATCTGTGGATGAAAGACTTCTTCCGCCAGGTGAATACATTGACGCTATGAATGTTCGTTTAGGTTCTACTGAATCTACTGAAATAGGAGCTGTAGAGAACTCAAAAGGAAATGAGCAACTAACTACAATACAGTACAATGGAGTTCCTCTAAGCTCTTCTGCTGTCTGTATAGGAGCATATGAAGATGGTGTTAGAGAAAATATTTATTGGTTTATTCATGATGGTTCAAACACTCAAAATCCTAAAGGGGTAGTTGATTTAGTAGTTTCTTATAACACTACAAATGAGATAGTTAATTACCACGTAGTAACAGTAGATTTATTAAATTTTGATCCTAAATTTTTAATTACAGGTGTTGATTTAATTGAAGACCTTTTGTTTTGGACTGACGATAAAAATCCTCCAAGAACAATAAATATAAATAGGAGTTATCCAGAGCCTATTTCAAACGTAGATCAAATTGTAGAAGAAGATATATCAGTGGTTGTAAAACCACCTGGTTTTGAAAGTGCTGTAGGGACACATGTTCCATTACCAGCACCAACAATAAGTTTTTTAAATATTGCAGGAAATCAAAACTATATTGAAAACAGATTTTTATGTTTTGCTTATAGATATAGATATGATGATGGTCAATACAGTGCAACATCTTTATTTACCAATCCAGCATTTGTACCTAAGCCTTTTGCTTTTAGTACAAAAAATTATTGTAATGATGGGATGCTAAATCTTTACAATGGTGTAGAGATTAAATTTTCTACAGGAAGCTCAAGAGTAAAAGAAGTAGATTTATTATTTAAAGATACAAACTCTACTACTTTAAATGTAATTGAAAGATTTAAAAAAGAAGATTATGGTTGGTCAAATAATACAAATAAAAGCTACACATTTACTAATAACAAAATATATACAGTATTAGGTAATGATGAATTACTAAGACAGTATGACAATGTTCCAAGGTTAGCAAAAGCTCAAACCATACAGGGAAACAGATTAATGTATGGTAATTATGTAGACGGATACAATATAACAAGACCAGATGCAGATGGAAATAACATTGCTATTAACTATAATACAAGTTTGGTTAATACGCTTTTAGGTTTTTCTGAATTACCTTTTGGCTTACTAAATACTGGTGAAACATATACAATAGATCCTAATCCAGGACAGAGCGAAAACATAGAGAACTCTAAGGTTACAATAGACTTAACAGCAATAGCTGATAAATTAAATGCTAATTCTTTAATAGGACTAACATTTGATTTTCATAGTGACAAAAGAGTTTTTTTTCCGTCTAACACTACTGCAGCTACAGAAAATATTGATTTTGAAAATCAACCATTTACTCTTAATGTAAATATAACTTTAGATCAAGACTATGCAAGTCCGTATGATTTCTTTAACAGTCCTTTGTTTGCAGAACGTATTGGAACTATTCTTAATACAAACTTTCAACCTCTTGCTACAGCAGATCAAGGAAACTCATTGACAGATTTTTTTAATAATGAACTTTCTTCTCCAGCCATAGGAACATATCCTTTTGTTAAACACAATAGTAGTATTACAGACGCGACTAATCAGCAAGGTTTTACACTTTCTAATTTTGCTCCAGGATCAAATACGTGTGACATTCAAGTAATTGCTATGGCTTTTCAGAGTACGGATTTAACTAATCCCTCTACTCCAGTAATAACTACGCTATATGAATACTTTAGGTTTGTTAGCGTTCAAGGATCATTTAATACAGATTTAGATACAGGTAGCTTACATAGTGATCGTGACTTTGAAACAGGTATTGTTTATAGCGATGAGTATGGAAGATCATCTACAGTTTTAGTTTCTGAATATAACACTGTATATGTAGAACCTGGTAATAGTGTTACAGCAAATAGTATACAAGTAGCGGTATCGTCAAGAGCGCCTTATTGGGCAGAACGATATAAGTTTGTAGTGAAGCCAAGTAAAGGGGGTTATGAAACTATTTTTTCTAATTTTTATTATGTTAGACCAAGTGATAATATGGTATTTTTTAGGCTTGAAGGTGACAACGCAAATAAAGTTCAAAAAGGACAAACTCTTGTGGTTAAGGCTGATGTTAGTGGACCTTTAACAAGAGTAGAAAAATGTGAGATTTTAGAAATAAGTGCAGAGCCTACTAATTTTTTAAATGACGTAAATGAATATGGTGAAGACTCTTTTCAACTTAAAGGTCTTTACATGTTAATTAAAAATCAAAATTTTGACATTGTTATTCCAGATGATTCTATTATTGAGTTTGGAATGGAGAGAAAAAGGAGTGCTGTAAGAGGATGTACAAATGCCAGAAAAATTGGGTATAAATGTTTTACTACTGATCCTGATACAAATGTTACTACAAACTATGAAGTTCCAGGAGGTTCAGTTATTAAAATAAAAGTAAGAATGTTTCGTAATGATACATTTAATGGAAATAGCTGTGAAGAAAGAGAGTGGTTATGGGAGCAAGAATATGTTGCAAGTAGAGATTATATTGATATGAGAAGATGGTGGATTGGAGATAACATAAACCCAGCTCTTGGTTTGCCTGGAAATATTTCAGAAGAAACAGATATAATAAATGATACTACTTTAGCAACTCCATACTTTAGTGGTAATAGTGTTGCAAACAATATGTCGTGTACAACTTGGGCTGTAACATTTCAATGGATACAAAATAGTAGTCAAGGTATTAATGACCCACTGTACTTAGGTGTTTCGTCTGGAGTAAAAGGGTGTAATAGACCTTTTAATCCTGACAGAACTTCTGATTTAGAAGTTGAACTTATAGTTTTTAGAGCAAACACATTAATGGTATTTGAGACAGAACCAAATGATGCAAATGCTGAATTATATTATGACGCATCTCAGTCTTTTCCTATATCTCAGCCTGATGGATTTCATATGTCGGGAGTTAATTCAGATTTAGGAGACCAAAATCAAACTGCTTCACAAGACGCTGTAATAAATTTAAATTTTATAGATTGTTACACTTTTGGAAATGGTGTTGAAAGTTTTAAAATAAAAGATCAGTTAGCTGGAAGACCTTTTCAATTAGGTCAAAGAACATTAGCTGTATCTAATCAAGACTATAAAGAAGCTGATAGATTTGAAGGTATAACATACAGTGGAATCTTTAGTAGTAATAGTGGTGTTAACAACTTAAATGAATTTAATTTAGGTTTAGTAAACTTTAAAGATTGTGAAACATCTTTTGGTCCAATACAAAAAATGCATCCAAGAGAGACTGATATATTAGTTTTACAAGAAGATAGAATCACTTATGTTTTATCAAGTAAAAATTTAATAAGCGACAGTACAGGCGGAGGTGTTATAGCATCTATTCCTGAAATATTAGGAACTCAAATTGCACGTATTGAAGAATATGGTATTAGTTATAATCCAGAAAGTTTTGTTTCTCATGGTTATGATATGTTTTTTACTGATGTAAAAAGAAGTGCCGTAATAAAATTAAGAGGAACAAGCAGAAACAATGATTCTTTGGAAGTAATCTCTGATATGGGAATGAGATCGTGGTTTAGAGATGAGTTTCATAAATCAATACAAACTCAAAAATTAGGAGGATATGATCCTTACATGGATGAATATGTTTTAGGAATGAATTGTAATGAAGTTCCTTTGCCACCAGAAATTTTTCAATGTGGATATAAATTACAAAGAAATAATTTAGCTGTTGGGGCGTCTAATGCAATTGTTAGCGAGATAAGTTATGGTTCATTAATTGGCACAGCAGGATTTAGTTATAACGTTACTGCTGGTTCAATAATTATTTCTGTATTATGGAATGGAACAACAACAACAAGTTCAACACTAACAGGTTCTGGAACATTTACATTTGACAAAACTTTAAACAGTCCTGCTAATGCAGAAGTAACAATTACAGCTGTATCAACAGCATCATTTGTTGTAACAGCTAACTGTGTTGAATCAGAGTCTATAACGGTAGTAAAAGTAGTTATGAACTCTCCAAATGAAAGTGGAGAATTTATTCATGCTGAATACTTTTGGGAGGACAGTATAAATATTAGTCCAGTAGATTCAGATTTAGCAGAGTTTGGCAATAATAATTTAACAGCATCATACTATGACAGTCAAGTTGGGGTAAGATCATTGGGAGTTTTTCCATATGATGGTATAGATTTAACTATTAGATCTAATAAGATTAATTTTGATACATATGACTGGAACTATCCTAACGATAATTTTAAATATTTATCAAGCAATACTTTATACTCTAATAATCAAGCTGATATAGCTTCGTTGTTAGCAGCTGCAACTACAGTGCCAGACAGTTCGGTAACCAATCCATCTGCAGGTCTGTATGAAACAACTATTAGTAGTTTGTCATTACCTACTGCAAATCAATATTTGTATTTAATATATGATTACAGATTAGTTAGCTGTCAAGAGTTTTGTTATGACGCAAGTTCAGCGGCATCAGCATGCTGTGAATGTGCATTTACATACACTGCTTATCCAAGTAGTACTGTATTTACCGTAGAAGCAAACGTTTGTAATCAACCTTTAAATGCTACATACTATCATTCAGGTAGCGGAACTTTGCCAGCATATGGAGATTTTGTATATTATGCATCAGATGGTGCAGTTGGTAGTAATTTAGGAGTAGGACTATATAAGGTAAGCGCAACAGATTATATAACAGTAAATCAATTTGGCTTAGTTACTGCGGTAACTACATGCCCATAAATAAAATAATAAATGGCAGCATTAGGAACATATTGTTTTGATGGATTAAATTTTTCGCAAGCTACGGCTTTGTATACAGATTCAACATTAACAACCCTATCTCCTGACGGATGGTATTCTCAGGGAAATATTATAAGACAACAATTAAATGGTGTGCTGTTAAATGCACAACCTTGTGGAGAATGCTTAGTTCCTTGTGGATCAGGTATCAATGCTTCTTTTAGTAGCAATGGATTCTTTAGTGCAGATGTTGACTTAGCAAGTGATACTGGAGCAGTAGTTTTATATTTTTATATGGGTTCTTCTATACCTGATGGTGTTTTAGCTACATATAACTCTAATACATACAACAGACTTACTTGTCACGGAAACCACAATACTGATACTATCGTTGATGGAGCTAATAATCAAGTTGATTATGCAGGTGTATTTAATCAAGGTACTGGAAGAATTACTTATGTTGGAAATAGTAATCCATCATTATTAAGTGATTCACCTTATAATAATACGCCATCTGGTTCTTGTACATCAGGTGATAAGCCTCAAAATTATACATATACTGGATCCGCGTATGTTGCTCAAGGTACTTTTGAAACAGTAACTGTAGCTTCAAACGAAATTGGAGTTAATCCAGGAACAGCAAGTAAAGTTTTTACAATGGTTGTTCCTAAAACTTCAGCAGCAGTAACTTCAATAAACCTTTTAATTGCTGCGCCTATGTGTGGTACATTTTTTAAATGGGAAGTAGATTGCCCAGTGGCTTTACCAAGTTTTTATGGGTCAGCGTCTCAAAGCACAACAGCTTGTGCAACATCAACGACAACATACTATTTTGCAAGAAACGCTGTAGGAACGTCTAATGCGTTTGCGGTAGACACAAATATAATTCCAAACGTGGGTAACTGGGTTTTTACAGATTCAGACGGATCTACATATTTAAATGACACATCTCTTTTACTTTATTATATAGTAGGTGGAACTACTGCAATAGGTGTACGAAATGGAGTTGTTGTATCATCAGTGGCTTGTTCAGGAGGTTCTACTGGTTCTAATATAGTTATTGAAGGTTGTGAAACAGGAAATATAGAAAATGCAGTAAACACATACAACAACGTTCTTGGAGACGTTATAGAAATTCAGACTGGTACTCCAGGAGCAGGAGCAGTGTATTGTGGTACTGTCATTTCAGTAAATCAACCAGGACCTGCAACCTCAACTGTTTTAAACGGACAGGCAAGACCAGGATGTAACGATACAATACATTGTTTCCAATAATAAAAATATATATTATATGAGTTTAAATTGCGAGTCATACACATTATCATACAGCGAAACATCTAAAGGGTGGCCATCGTTTTATTCATTTAATCCTGACTTTATGATAGGGATGAATAGTTATTTTTATAGTTTTAAAGGAGGGAATATATGGAGACATAACACTGGAGCTAACCGTAATACTTATTATGGTCAATTTAGTAGAGCTACTATAAGGAGTGTTTTTAATCCTGAGCCAACACTAAGTATAAAATTATTTAAAACATTATCATATGAAGCCACTACAACTGTGGATGATACTAATCAAGCAAGATGGGAATGTACATCGTTGTTTACTGATTTAACAGATGGTAACCCAGGATCTATGTTGGACACTTATTTTGAAGAGAAAGAAGGAGAGTGGTTTAGCTATCTTAGAACAAATTCTGGAACAGTAAACTGGAAGCAAAGATCTGCTAATGGTGTAGGTGTATGTACTAATGTAAGCGGACCAAACACTGCTGTTGTAGTTACATTTTCAACTTCTATTGGATCAATTTTAAATATTGGAGATAATGTTTATGCCGCTACCTTAACGGCTGGAGTTGCAACAACACAGCCTATTTTAGCAGGAGTAGTTACTGGTAAAACATCTACAACCATAACAATAGATAGTTCGTCAGCATCTGCTACAACGCCAACAATTGGACAGTTTATAATGTTTATAAAAAATGCTGTAGCAGAGTCTCATGGGGCAAGAGGATATTATTTAGAATTTAAGCTTGAGAATGACTCAACAGACCCAGTAGAACTGTTTTCTGTAGGTAGTAGCGTCATGAAAAGTTATCCATAGAAATTTGCTATCTTTGTTATTAAATTATATTTAATGGAATTTAATATACGAAGGCTTGAAGAAAAGGATTGGGACACATTAGTGTCTTGGTGGGATGAGTGGCCAGATTGGCAAAATCCTCCAAAAGATTTTTTACCAGACAATGGCACAGGCGGTTTGATGGTAGAGAAAGATAGCATTCCTATTGTTGCAGGATTTATGTATTTTACAAACTCTAAGGGGGTTTTATTAGAGTGGATTGTTTCTAATCCTTCTTATAGAGATGACGACAGGCAAGATGCTATTGAGTTTTTAATTTTAACATGTGAAGAATACATAAAGGCTAATGGTAAAAAATATATATTCAGCATTGGTAGAAATAAACATTTAATGGATACTCACAGAAAATTAGGGTATAACGTAGATACAAAAGTGTCTCATGAAATAATAAAAAAAATATAGTATGGCAGCAGCAACAGCAATAGCAGCAACAGGGGTTTTAATTAGTGCCACTTCAGCTGGTATGAGTTTTTCCCAAGCGGCAAAAGCAAGAAAACAAGGAGAAAAAGCAACTGAAGCAAGCAAGAAGTTAATGAAAGAAGCAGAGCGTAAAGCTGAGGTGGAATTTATGCAAAAACTAAACGTACCTTTAGATGCTTATGGAAGAGAAGAGCGTCAAATTATACAAGGTCAACAACAAACCATACAAGCACTTCAAGAAGGTGATAATCGCAATTTAGCAGCTGGTGTAGGGATTGTTGGTGCTGGTGCTACCGAGGCAGCTGAAGGGTCACGAATTGCTTTTGGTAAAGAGTTATTCGATTTACAAAAAACGCAAGTTCAAGAACAGTCTGATATTAATCAAGACTTAAAAGATATGAGTGTTGGTGCAGCAGCAGATCAACAACAAATCTCAAGAGATTCTGAAGAAGCTTCAGCAGCAGCAATGCAGCAAGGCGTTGCGTCAGTTGGGCAAGCAGTGCAAGGTGCTGCAGGAGTAATACCTTTATTTCCTAAAGGTGCAGCAGACAGACAGGCTAATAAAATGGCAGATGGTTTAGATCAGTCTTTATTAAAAACAACAACTGTAAACCAACCAGGGACAACAGCAGAAGGGATGAAAACTTATGCAGATCTTTCAGATCCAAATAGTAAAAATTACGACATGAACAAAGCAGCGTTATTCGCTCCAACTGTAACTCAACCTTTAGGAAGAAATCAAGTAATAGCAAGATTACAAGATGGAAGATTTTCACCTGAGCAATTAAAAGGGTATAGAAAAACTGGCGTATATGATCAAGCTTTTTATGACATTTTAAACAGATAAAAGATATGGCGGAAGATACATCAAGACCTTCAGGGGCAAATAAATATTCTATATATGCTCAAAGAAGTGTAGATAGCACTCAAATGGACTGGAACGCAGCGTCTAAAGAATTAGTGACTGGGCTGCAAACCATACAGGCCGACAGAAATGCTCGTAAAGCTGCGATTGAAGAATCTACTCAGAATGCTATAGAGCAGTTAAGCAAAGTTCCAGAAACTGGAACTCAAGACGCTGCATCTTTACTGATAAACGGTTCAAGTATGTCTGTAAAAGGTATACAAGAACAAAACAATTTATTAAAGCGTGGTTTAATTAGCCCTTCAGATTATAAGCTGTATATGCAGCAACAAAAAAATGGTTATTCAAGTTTAAGTACGGCTGTAAAAGGTTGGGATGACTGGGCTGTTCAAGCAAAAGACAGATTACAAGCTGCAAAAGATGGCGGTGCAACAGCTTCAGAGTTAGAAATATTTTCAAATTTATCCGTTGAAGCTTTAGGTAATTTGAGAAATAAAAAACTATGGTCTAACCCTACTAACGGTAAAATGCAGTTAGTAACAATGGGTAAGAATACAAAAACTGGTTTATATGATGTAATGCCTGATTACGAAAAAAGAAAACAAGACTATCAAAATCCTAACCAGATAATGAATTTCATGAAGTTTGAACAGGATAGAATTGATGTTGATGATATGGCAACTGCTCAAACTGCTCAAATAGCAGACATTATACAAATAACTCTGGAAGGAGATGAGTATAAAAGACTGACAGGTGGTGGAAGACAGTTAAGCACAGAAGACTTTAGAAACCTTGGAGACTTTGGTACAGATGAAAATGGTAATGCAATAACATATGACATGTGGAAGTCTTCACAGTTAGATGCTATGATTGGAGCGCCTGGAGATAAAAATAACATGAATGCGGCACAGGTTTTAACAAACTCTGGAAGATTTTTCTTTGCAGAAACAGAAAGTCAATTTGAGGAGAAACATCCAGGGATAGATAAAAAATATATGATTAAAGTGGATATGAGTTCAGGACAACCAGTTCCTGAAATGACTGATTCTCAGTACAAAGATGCTCGTAGACTTGCTGACATTGCAGTTGAATCACAAGTAAGTCATATAGAAAAAGTTGCAGAAGCAGCTAAATCAGCACAAGCACCACCACAACCAAATAGCACTACAGTTGCAAAAAACAAACTGGATAGATCAATGGTTGGGTATATGGATGATGCAAATGCTATTGCGTCTGATGACGAATCAATATTTGAGGCTACAGCACAAGATCGTATAGTAGCTTTAAATAAAGAAATGCAAAATTCTGGTGGTGATCCGAATAAAATGATTGATAGCATAACTCGTGATGACACATCTATTAAATTTACTTTAGCCGACGGAACAGTAGAAACAATACCAAGACTTGATGATAACGGTGTTCCAAGAAACGCTGAAGAGGTTGTTAGAGAGGTTTATAGATTGATTACACCTCAAACATCTGAATATCAAAACTCATATAAAGACGCTGCAATATTATATAAAAAAGAGCCAGGCGGAGGTTTTAGAGCAACAGATAGAGATATGACTGATATTGAGTTAATTGCAGCAGCTAAAGAAAAAAGAGCTGTGGCTAAATTGGATGCTGATGGAATTCCAAAAGAAATAGCTGAAACTAATGACCAAGGTGTTGCAACTGGTAAAATGATTCAAAATCCAGCATACGAACCAGCTCTTTCACAAGCGATTCTTAATGACACAGATAATATTACTGCTGATGAAAAAAAGGCTGTAAAGAAAAGAATATTAAAGAATATAACTGGAGAGAAATACAGAGCTTTAGCTCCTCTTCCAGCTCTAAAACAAAACACTGCTATAATTGGCGCTAAAATGGTAGACGGTGATGCAGTGGGAGCTACTGGTACAGAGCTTATCGAAGAAAAAGTAGGTGATAAATTATCAGGACTTAATGCTGGTTCTATTGGTGACGATCCAGTAGAAGTTAATGATGTTTTAAGTCAGGTTATGAATGATTACCTTCCAGACGAAATAAAGGGTGGTGCTAAAGTTATGTTTAAAAAAGACAGAATTGATGATAGTAAATGGGTTATTGAAGTTTCTTATTTTGATAGAGCTGGAGTACAGCAATCACTTCCTCCAATATATCCAGAGGTAGGAGCTATGCTGAATACGAAAGGAGCAACACCTTCTCAGTTAAACGAAATGATGCATAAAGCAGCACAAGAAGTTTTAAACGAAGAAAACGCAAGACTTACAACAAGAAATCAAAGAGGTACAGGTAAAAACCGAAAAAAGTTTAATTAATGGATAAGTTTACAGAGTTATACAATTACTTGAAGGAAGAAGGATTAACAGATTTATCTGCTGAAGAATTTAAAGCTGAGTATGCAGCAGGTACTGCTAAAAACACAGAGTTATATTCTTATTTAAAATCTGAAAAATTAACAGATTTAGATGCTGAAAAATTTAATATAGAGTATTTTCCTGGTGTTGAAAAAAAAAATCCAAACGACATTTCTCCTTCAAACACTCCAGAGGTTATTACGGACTCTACTACCGAAACTCCAGAGGTCGTGGATACTTCTTTGGATACCTCCACACTTGAAAAACCTTTAGATGAAAATACTGTAGTAGATGTACAGGAAGAAGACACTACAGTTACTGAGTTCCCTGCATACGATCCGCGTGAGCAGGGTAAGGAAATAAATGCAAATCCAATTACATATAATTCCAGCGACTCTCAATTTGACAAATCATTAGCTTTTGTAACTAAAGATTTAATAGACAGAGAAGAAAGTGAAGTAGTCAACAGAATGAAATATCATTTTGAAGATTATGGTTTTGACTTTGAACAAGGCGGTGGATTTATGAGTGGATTAGATGGTATGAAAGTTACGTCTAAAGATGATCCAACTAAAAGCATAAACATTAATCTTGATCCTGTTTTTGGAGATTTTTTTGGTGGTGAATCAGGACCTGCAAAAGAACTTAGAAAGTTTTTAAAAGAAAACAGAAGAACTGACCAGAGAATGGAAAGTCTGGATGCTTCTTATGATAAAAACAGAAAAAAATATTTTAGTGCTGAAGCAACTAAAGAAGACATTCAAGCTGTAAGAAATTCAGCAAAGAATCTAAATTCTAATTATAAAGTTTATCAGGACAGAAAAGCTATTCATGAAGCAGAAATAGACGCTTTATTAGGACAACCTAAAGAAATACAAAATACTCCTGAGTGGGAGTTAAAATATCAGCAAACTTTATTAGCAGGAAAAAGATTAAAACAATTTAAGAATCAATTAACAACAAATTATAATAGTTATAAAAAATTTGAAGGTCAAATAAACTCATCTGTTGGTAATTACATTGACATGAAAGAAGCGGACGATAGTACGTTTTTTGGTGGTTTAGTAAATGATATTGTTGGGCCTGGTGTCAGTGATGTTCTTGCAGCTGTTTGGGGTGCTGGTGTTGATGGGTTTTATAAAGCGGCGCAGTTTATTGACGAAGATTTTGGGATGAATGCTGAGGAAAAAAAAGATCGTTACATTGATATTGCAAGAGATCTTGGGTATCCAGTTCCTGAAAATATAGAAGACGATGCTGTTTATACAAAGTGGTTAGAAAACTTGCAGGATCAAGGGTTTGATGATGATAAAGCAGAAGGTGAATTTTCAATTAGTACGTTTTCTAAAGAAACAATGGAACGACTTGAAGCTGATGGTTTTGATTTAAGTAAACCAACTGTAAATGGACAATACTTCAATAAAAATCAGTCAGGATTAAATAGATTTTTAAATGGACAATACATTGACCTTCCTGACTATGCTTATGATAAAACAAAAGGTGAAAGACTAAAACGATTAGTATTAGATCAAGAGGTAAAAGAAAATAAAAATCCACAAAAAGATTTTATAAAAAAATACTGGAACGAAATTGTTTCAGCTGATGACATTTCAGATGAAAAATACGCAAAACAATCTAATAGTAACATTGTTTACACTGGACTTTCTGGTCTTGCTAAATCACTTCCATCTGTATTAACTTCTTTTGCGTCCAGAGGAAAAATAGCTCCAGCTGTTGGATTAGGAGCAGCAAAAAGAAATTTAATTGCAAAAGGATTAGGCTTAACAACAAGAGGTGGCATTGCTCAAACAGTTTCATTTGCTATGCTCCAAGCTGAAGCAATGAATGTTGAAATGAACAATGACCCTGATTTTAAGTATGTTACTGAATCAGAAAGAAAGAACATTGTTATACCTACTGCTATCACAGTTGGTATATTAGAGCGTTATGGTTTTAGAAATATAGCAGGTAACAAAGCTATAATGACTGGTTTAATGAACAAGGTAACTAATATGTTACCTAAAAACGCAACTGCAGCAATGTTTAAAAACCAAATGAACAAACTTGTTCAAAGTAATATTGCAAAAGGAATTTTTTCAAACACAGCTGTAAAAACTGCTGCGACTTTTACTGGTCGAGTTACTAAAGCTGCTTTAGCAGAAGCAGAAACAGGTGGTCTTCAGCAAATAGCTGAAATGGGATACAAGGATGTATGGAATAACATGAATAATAAAGACATGTTTGATCAACCTGAATTATGGACTAAAGAATTTTGGGGAACAGTTGGACATGCTGCAGCTGCTGAGGCTGTTGGTGGTTTTGTAATGGGTGTTCCAGGAGCAGTAATTGCAGCGGCTAAAAACAAGACTTCCGATTTACTATCTGATGATCTTGTTGAAATGTTTGACATGATAAGAAATGATGAAATAACTGTAGAAGCTTATCAAACACAGTTAGACTTAGGCGTTTCTAATGGTAAGATAACATCAGAGCAAGCATCAAAACAGATGTTAGATTTTCAAACATTAAGTGGAGCTGCTAACACTCTTCCAAGTGACTTAGATGTTAACTCAAGAAAAAAAGGATTAGTTTTAATTTTTGAGCAGCAACAATTAGAAGCTGAAATGGAAAAAATGAATAAGAATTTAAATTCTTATAAAACCAGAGAAGCCAGAGTTGAACAAATAAAAACCGAAATTGGACAGCTTGGGACTAATCAAGCTCAAGCAAATACTAATTTAAAAAATGAGACTGAAGGAATTCAAGAATCTGTTTTAGTAACAGAAGAAGATGCCACAAAATCTTTACAAGATAAGGGGGTGCAAAACCCTACAGTTGAACAAATTAAAACCGAACAAGATGCCCTACAAAAGCAAAGCACAACGAGCCTGGATGCACAAGAATCTTCCAGAAGTGGCGAAACGGTGGGACAAAGCGTACCCAACATCCAGTCTACCCAACAGAGCAAAAGCGAAACCGAAACTCAAAACAGGGAGAAGACCCAAGAGGAAGTAAGTCAAGAAGAGCAAAATGATATAGACGATTTCTTTGGTGATGAAGTTTTAGATGACGTTGAAACCTCTTCAGATAATTTATCTATAAATAGAAAACAAGTAGAGGGAGATACAGAAATAGAGAACACAACTTTAGCATCAGCTGTAGTAAATAAAGCTAAAAAAGCTGCACGTGCAATTGCAAAAATAGCACCTGAAGTAAAAATAGTTTTACACGACACACAAGCAGAATACGAAAAGTATGCAACAAAAGGTAGTCGTGGGTATTACAATCCAAACAGTAAAGTTATACATATTAACTTAACTAAAGCTAAAGGAAATACAGTGGCACACGAAGTTTTTCATGCGGTGTTTTTAGATAAAATATCAGGTGGAGATGTTCAAGCTCAACAAGCAGCTTTAAAATTAATAACTTCTGTAAGAAAAACCTTACCAGCTGAATCTTTATTAGCTAAAAGAATAGATAATTTTGCTAAAAATTATGATGAAAATATTAAAAATGAAGAGAAGTTAGCAGAATTATTCTCTTTGATGGCCACTGAATATAAAACATTAAAGAAGCCAGGGAAGAACAAAGTTATAGAATTTATAAGATCAATGGCGGCTAAGTTAGGCGTTACAATACCTGGTGGTTTTGGAAAAACAGACGAGTCAGTTATAGATTTTATGAACGCATTTTCTAAAAAAGTTAGAACTGGTACGGAAATAACAGAAGGTGATGTAGATGTTTTAAATAAAATAGATGAAGAGTTAGATGTAGAGCAAGAACAGGGTGAATCTGGGCAAGTTGGTACTTTTACTTTTAAAGGTAGAGAATCAAAAGCTCCAGACATTAATACAGATACCAGGTCTTATGCAAAAAACATTATTCAAAAAGATTTACAAGATTATAATGGGCAAAACTTTGTGACTAACATGTATGATTTTACTAATGCTGGACCAACTGACATTGGAGCTGGTATTGTATTAGACTTGTATGGAGGTAAAAATTATGTTGCTGATATGATGGAAAAAACAGGAACTAAATTAGGAGAGGTTTCTAATGTTGCTGCTTTTAACACTAAAGGTCAAGCTGAAGGATTTATTAAAAACGCTATAGATGGAAATGCAAATTTATTTGCTCCACACGTAGGAACTAAAGAAGGTTCTTGGCAGTTTCAACAAAATATATTTGAGCAGTTAACTGAAAAATTATTAGATAATAATATACTAACTAATCAAGAGTTAATTGAAAGTTTTAATGATGGTTTAAAAAGTAAAAATGGTCAAAGTGCATTAAATATATTTAATAAAAAATATAAAAAAAACCTAACTAATTTAAATGAATTTAAAGATAATCCTAAAAGATTAGTAGAGCTTTTAGATATTGATAATAATTATTCGCCAGATTTAAGAAAAATATTAAACGATAAAATAGCTTCAAACAAAAAAGTTCAAGCTGCTTTAGGTATTAAAAATAAAATTCAATTTGCTGAGTTATTAGAAGACCCTATGAATGTAGGAAGTCAAAAATTTGATATCATAGGTCTTGTTGAATTTGATAATACTACTTTTAAAACTCCTTCAAGACCAAAGAAAGGAGATGCTGATTATCATCCTTCTTTTGCATGGACTGTAAAAGCCAAAATAAAAGCTATTGTTCAACCTACAAATTTTTATCAAAGCACTGAGGTTACCGATTCTTATACAAAATTTAACAAGTCAGGAGCAGTAGTTTCTACAAGAGAAAATACTAAAGACTTTAAGTCGTCTAATGTATCCAGTAGTGCAGGTTCAGGGCCTAAAGTAGCCACTGTAAAATCTGAAATAAGACAAGGTAGAGAGCAATCTACTGAACAGCAAGTAAAAGATCAAACTGGAATGCCAGCAAGTGGGTTCTATAGCGCTCAAGCTATGGTGTCAGACATCCAACGTCAGTTTAATAGAATTGGTCCAGGATATGTAGCTAAAAGAGCTAAACAAGGAGCTTATGGGGGCGGAGGCGGAGTGTTTGTTGTTGGTCCTAATAAACGTATTGTAAAAAATCCTACACGAAAAGGACGTCAGCAGGCAATGGATAATGAAAACGATTTGCTTAGAATTATAATAGCTGGCCGAGAAGAAGGAGGTTTTGAAGATGCAGCTATAAAAGATTATTTAAAGAGAAGAAAAAGAAAGGTTGATGGTAAAACAGCAAGTGCTTATAGTGCAAAAGAAATTAATGCTGCATTCAAAGTTTTAGAAAGCGAAGCTTTTGATTCTTACATGTTTAGAGAATACCCTACAAGTTTTAATGACATAAAAGGTGGTTTTCTGGCTGGTCTTAAATTAATGAAAGATGTTGATACTTACTATAAAAAATTAGTTGAAAAGAATAATTTAATTAAAGACAGAGTTGCAAAAAACAGAAAGACAAAACAAGTTCCTTTAACTGACGAACAAATTAATTTGAAAGTTTTAGATTACTTTATGTCGCTTCCAGGATACAAAAGCGTAGGGGTAAAAGGCAAAAGACAGACATCCCAGCAGCTTGCTATGGAACGTGATATGTTAAACATACTGCTTCCTGATCCATTAAAGGCTAATCCTAAACGTATTGCAGCAATAAACAGAAGAATAAAAAACATAAAGTTCACTGAAAGAAACCTTAAAGGTGTTCAGAGAGCTTTAAGAAATTACATAAGAACAGTACTACCAAGGGATTTATATACTAAAAAAGAAATAACTGATTTAATTGATAAAGTGAATAGAGTAAACGCTACAAACTTTGAATCAGTTAAAGATGAGGTTTTTAAAATAGTTACTACAAAAACAAACAAAAGACTTGAGAGTGTTTTATTTAAGATGCTTGATAAAGCTTATACCACTATTCAAAGCGGTAGATTTAAAGGTGTTAAAATTGATAATGAAACTCGTAAAAAGTTAAATCGTATCAATAAATTAGTAGTGAACCCTAAGTCAACTGGCGATCAAATAATGGAAGCTAATGAAAAACTTTTGAAGTTATATAACCAAGTTTCTACAGAAGAGATAGTAGACGAAAAAGATAAAAAAAGTCGTAAGACTAAATCTACATTTAGTAAAAGTGATTTGCAGCAGATGGCTGAAATTACATTAGCTATGCAGATAAACACATCTTTTACTCAAGACATGAATGACTCTAATAAAACTACTCAGTTAAGCTCAGTAATCAATAGCTTAAAACAAATAGAAGAGTCTGGGAAAGCTAATTTTGAGTACGAATTACTACAAGACGCTATACAATACAGAGAGAATGAGAGAGCTGTATACAAGGATATGACAGGTATAGATATTGATGCAAAACAATCACTTATTGACCAAGGTATACCTGAGAATGAAATTACTGAGTTTATGGTAAACGAAGAGTTTCAAAAAATTAAAAAAGATGTTTCACTTGATGCTAAAGAATCAGGTGGCTTAAAAGTAGAGGGTGTTATAAAAAGATTCAAAGGTTCACTAAATAGTTTAGCTACTAAAATTGAGCAAGGGTTATTTGGAAGTGCAGAAGATATGACAGGTTTGATAGACAGAATATCTACACAACCAGGAGAAATATTTGAAGGAGCAACTCAAGAACTTACACAGAAAAAAATACGTTCTTCTTCAAGAGTTTATAAGTCAAGAATGATTGGACAGCAATTAAGTCTTTCTAATAAAATGACAGAATTATTTGGCAACAAATGGGTTAACATAAACAGAAAAAACTCTCAGATGACTGAATCTATTGTTCGTAGTAAGGTCAAAGATGATTTACTTCAAGGACAATTAAAAGAAGCTCAAGAAAATAAAACTTTAAAGAAAGGAGAACGAACAGCTTTAATTAATTCAATACAAAAGGAGATTGATCAAAACACAGTAAACCTAAGTCAAAACCAATTGCTTTATTATTATTCACAGATGCAAGATCCTTCTTTAGAAGGGAGCATGATAAACACTTTTAATCCTACAAGAAAGGGAAATATAGTGTTTGACAATGAATTTAAGAGTAGAATAGAGCAAGAGATATCAGATAAATTAGATGAAAGATTAAAAGACTTATCTGAGTGGATGATAAAAGATTATTACCCATCTTCTTATGACCACTACAACAATACTTACAAGAAAATTTACAGGACTGATATGCCTTGGAATCAAAACTATGCTGGTCGTGTGTATCGCCAAAACGAAAACGACATGGAAGCCTTAGATTTATTAGCCGACAGTCAATCATGGATTACAAACGTTGGCTCTGCCAGTACTAAAGTAAGAGTTCAAAATACTAATCCAATAGAAAAAGTAGATGGTGTAGACGCATTACTTAATTACACCAAAGACATGGAGTATTTTGCTGCATATGGTGTTGCTATAAGAGATATAAATAAAATATTTTCATCACCAATGATAAAAGAAACCATTAAAGAAAAATTTGGTTCTACTATTTACACATACATTGATGATTCTATTAAAAAAATAGCAAACAAGGGAATACAATCACAAAGACAAATACAAGTAATAAATACCTTTAATAATACATTTTTATTATCTCGTTTAGGTTTAAACCCAACACTTATACTAAAACAAATGACATCTTTCATCACGTATGGAAATGACATTGGTTATATAAATTGGGTTAAAAATGCTGCCATGAGTACGACTCAAGCAAAAAAATTAGTAAACGAAGTTTTAGACAACTCAATTGTTCTACAGGACAGGTACGGACAAACAATTAAAAGAGCTGTAGAGACATATGCTGATGAAAAGTTTGAAAAAATGAATGGTGGTCTTTTAGAGCGTTTTGGATTAACAAACGCAAAGCAAGACAAGATTAGTAAAATTTTAATGTGGACCACAATGACAGGGGATAAAGGTGCTATACTTGTTGGTGGTGTTCCAAATTACTTATACTATAAAAATGAATTTAAAAAGAAAAACCCTGAAGCTTCAGAACAAGAGGTTATTGATCATGCAATAAAAAAGTTTGAAGCTGACACATTAAGAACTCAACAGTCATCTGATTTACAAGATAAAGATTACTTTCAAACTAAAGGGGCGCTTATAAGAGCCTTTAATATGTTCTTGACAACTCCAAAACAATATTTCCGTAGAGAAATTATTGCAGCAAGAAACATGTATAGAATTGTTAAAAGTGGCGGTAAGCAGGGTAAAGGTGTTATAAAAGATAATGGAGAATTAAATTACTGGAAAAGTTTAGGTAAATCTGCAAGAAGTTTAGCAGTGTATCATGTGGTGATGCCAGTGGTTTTTCAGTGGGTGTCTGCTGGATTGCCAGGTCTTTTAAGAGGGATGAATGATGAGGATAAAAAAGATTTAGGAATAGCCGCTCTTTTAGGTAACTTAAATGCTTTGTTTATTATAGGAAAAGTAGCCGAGACCCTTAAAGATGTTGCGTTAGGTAAGCCTTGGGCAAAAACTCCATCAACAATTCCAATTTTAGGGCAAACATCACAGTTGGCAGATTTATACATGCGTGCGCAAAAAGCAAAAGGTGTAAAAAAAGAAGAAGCTATGAATAAATTCATGGCAGAAGCAATTGCCCTTACAGGTATACCAGCACCACAATTAAGAAAGTTTATGAAAAACTTTTCTGAAATTGGTGACTCAAAATCTATGGGTGAGTTTATATTAAAACTTTTTAATTTTTCTGAATATCAGCAAAGAGGAGGTAAGAAAGGTAAGGGTCTTAAATTAACAAAAGCTGAACTAAAAAGATATTTTCCAGAACTATATCCAGACGTTCAAGAGGACGGACCATTGGAGGATTTTCTTAAATTACAAAAAGAAGCTAAAGCAGAACAAAAACGTTTAAGAAAAGAGCTTCTTGATCAAATGTATAAGTAAAATGTATGGCGTTTAACGAACACCTTTGTATGCTGCAAAGCTATAGAATTTTAACTGGCAAAGACTCTTTTAGCACGTTGCTGGAAGAGTTTGATGAAGTTGAATTAGTGTTCGACCCTACACGAGCTGTGGTTGTAATGGATGATGATGTGTATGATTTAGTTAGATATTATTTTGAGTCCAAGGAAGACTATGAGAAGTGTGCTGAAATACATTGGGCTAAGTGTAAAGCTAAAAATTCTTAGAGAAATTTCTACGCTCCGCTTCCAGTTTATAATATAAAAACGCTTGGAATCCATTTACGTGAGAATCTGTTGGGAAAAAATATTTCCAGCCTTTTGACCTTCCTTTATTTATGTAGTAGAAAAATGCAACAGCTACTTTACCTCCTGTTTTTGAAAAATTTACACATGCGCTATGGTCTGAGGTTGGTATAATTTCTTCTACTGTAAAAGATTCATTATTTACATTCCCTACTCTTGTAACATTAGAGTATCTGTTAGCGATGGTTTCACAAAACTCCTGCAATTCAATTGCTATTCCTTTATTCATAACTTTTGTTGTAGTTTCTGTATCTTTAATACAATTTTAGAAGACTGAGGTAATTTTTTGAGTCTTAATATTTCTTTTATAACAGAAGGTCTTGTATCTGTTTTAGATTTCATCTGACAGAGATTTTATTAGTTCACTCATAGTCTGTATAATATTTTTAGCTTTTTTTTTAGCCGCCTCGTGATCCCTGTCCATTAAGTCTTCGTAAATATTATCAGTTAATGAATGCAAGTTGTTAGTCACATAGTTAATATGTGTAATAGCTTGAATGTCATCAGCAGAAACAGGGTTTGACATTAATCTAAGGAATTAAGTATTTGTTTTCCTACAGCTGTATCTATTTTGCCAATGGCTCTATAAAGTTTTCTTGACTTGACTTTAGTTGCGTGTCGTTCTGTTTGTGTGGATTCTGTACCCATGTTTGTGTAAAGACAGCAGTCTATAAATAAAAGGGTATCAATTTTCTTTTTGTCAGACCAAGTTTTAAAATTTAAAATTTTATCTATGTCTTCTACGCTATAATCCATTTAAATATGTATTTATTTTTCGTTCAAAAGCTGAAAAATTGTTTCCTGTTCTATGTTCAATATCAGCGACCAGTTTATAGAACTTTTTATACTTACCAGTGTAGTGATTAACTTCCTTCCTCAAGTCACTTACCTCCAAATTTAACTTTTTATTTTGATTTACGAGAAATTTTATTCTGTTTTTTAAATCAGAATCCAGTATTGGGTCAAAGTTTTCAACATTTTCAAGCCAATTATTGACAATATTATTGTATGAAAGCTGTATGTCAGGATCATATTTTATTATGTAAGGAAGTTGTTTTAGACTATGCAATACAGTTGCATGGTTTTTGTTGAAAACTTTTGCTATATCAGTTAAGCTCATTCGTAAATGTTTTCGTAAAATATCGTATACAACAGCTCTTGCAAATATATACTCACGTTTTCTTGTATTTAACCTTGGGTCCAGTCCCAGTACTTCTTCTACATTTAGGATTATGGCCTCTATTGTTTTTTCTTTAAGAGATAATTTCATTTTATATATGATTTTAAATTTATTAAATCTAAGTATTCATCAGATTCTATGATGTGAAAATCAGTTAGTGTAAGAAACTCCCCAGCAGACCTTAAAATTTCTATTGCAAAATATACTGGTTCATCTCTATGTATTACAACCCCACCAACCACGTATGTTGTAAGTTCATTTATAGGGTACTCTTTTAGGTTGTTGTCTATATAGTCAGATATAAGTATTTTAAGAGTTATATCACTTAGTTCAGATAAAGAATCAATAAAATCATCTTCAACCTCATATCCTTTATCCTTTATATACTTCGGTTTTAAACCCATGCTTTTCTAATTCTTTTAATCTATATTTTTGTAGCTCTGACAAAACTCCTTTTGGTTTTTTTATTTCTGAAAAAAGCACGTCACAATTTGGAGGTAAAGCAATTAAATCTGGAATACCATTTTTATTTGTAAGCTTGAGTTTTATAACATAATAACCCTCAGCTTCGAGTTCTTTTATTCGTTTGTTTTGTATCTGTTGTTCCGTCATGTCCGTTTTGTTTCCAATCAATCCAAAAGCCAACCGCAACCATAACGTGTAAAAATATAGACAAAGCGTATTCATATAGGTCATGCCAGGTGGCAAAATGTAAATGTACGTGTCCAATTATCCAAAAAGGTATCGCCATTTGTTGACTGTACCAAATTAAAAAAAATTTTATAAACTTCATAGGGACAATAGATCTCTTTTAAAATGTCTTAGCGTATAATCTTTTTTCTTAGTTACAGCTTTGTAGATATCTTTTTCAATACCACCTCGTGAAAAAATCCAATAGACATCACTTTCAAGTCTGTCTTTTGTTGTCATTCTATCTCTTGACTGCCAGTAACTGGTTGCGCTAAAATCAATATTGTAATACACCAAGCAAGCAGCTTTCCTCAAAGATATACCTTCTCTTCCACTTACTATTTGCAAAGCTATGGTTTTATCTGTACTATTAAATTCTTCAAGCTCTGTGCATAATTGTTTACCATAAACTTCTTTTAGTGCATTCAATTCTTCCTTAAACTTATAGAATATTCCTACTTGTACATCAGCAAAATTGTCATGGATAAACTGTGCCTTACTTAAATCTAATATCATAGAGTTACCAGACTCAAATTTAACAGTACCAGAATACATTTGATGAAGTTTCATCATGAGCTTTACTGGTGTGTCAGCCAATATAACATCATTATTACCTTCAATAACTAAATGCTTTTTTAGTTTAGCTGTAAGGTCATAGGTCCTTGAATTCATCTCTACCTCTAATACATGTTCTTTGGTATTAACTTTGAACCCAGCTTCTTTTTGAGTGTATGAAATTGTATATGGTTTCATTTCGTCTATAATAGTTTGTAGGCCATCAGAATAATCGTTTATGTAAAGAGAATTGATTTTTCTTTGCTTAACGTTTACGTATTGTTTAGAAAACTTATAAAAGTTTACATAATCACTAAATGGATGCCTACGAACTACAGAAACCTGATGGTACATTTGACTAAATGATTCAGGTGTTGGTGTTCCTGACAGGAATATTACAAAAGGGTCGTTTTCCAAGATCAAAGAACGAACTTGTTTTGACCTTTTGTTTCTTTTTGGAAATGCACCCATGCCATGAGCTTCATCACATATTACCATATCCCAACCTAATTGGTCTATTTTATGTAATGACTCGTAATTTATAACTGTAATGCTGTATGATGGATTAAGAAGTTTATAATCACTTTCAATACTGCTTATGGCTTTTTTCTTGGTAATAAACAAGAGGTTCGATACTGGCAAAAGCGCACTTACACCCAAGCTCGTGAGAGTTTTACCAGTTCGTACCTCCATCGCAAGATAAACAAATTTATGTTTTTGCAACAAAGGTTTGGCTTTATTTATTATTGATGTTTGATAGTCTCTAAACTCCATATTAAAAATCAAAATTACCGTTAGTTTCTAACTCATGTTTTGTTCTAAAACGTAACCATCTACCTACAGAATCTCTATCAGCTTCAGGCTTACAGTCATACTTATACATTGAGTATGCTTCCAACCATTTGTTAAACTTAGTTCTTGATACAGTCATTTTAGATTTAGGAGCAAAATCAGGATTGTCTTCTACAAAATCTAAATACAAATCATTTTTATAAACCTTGTAACCTTTTGCTAACTTTTCATTTATGTTGTTAGTTCCAATCAATCCACACCACTCTAAAAACTCATGACAGGTTGCAGCTGATAGCTGTCTGATTTTTAAGTTTACAAACTTTGATTTAATCAGTCCATGCATCATGTATTGTTGTAGGCATCCAATCATGTAGTTATCAAACTTACACCACTCTTCATCATCCCACTCTCCAAACATAAGCTTACCAAATTCTTTTAATGGTGTTAAATCTTTAGTGTAGTATTGTGCTAACTCCAGCTCCCACTTTCTCCTGGCAAAAGATGAACCTTGGCCTTTGATAGCGTAGTTAGTTGTGATAGCAATTTTAGGAGACTTACTAAATGGTATCTTTATAGCATCTTTGTTCTTTTTCTCCAACACCAATCCCTCTGTTATAACACTAAACAATCTTTCAAAATCAAAGTGCTTTTTAACATCATCAAAACATAAAACCTGTGTGTCAACGCTAACAGTCTGATAAGCAAAGCTTTTCTCAAAATTAAAAGACTTACCATCTATAAACACTAATTTCTTCATGTGGCTCAGTGCATTCATAAACAATCCTTTACCTGTTCCTCCTTCAGGGTTGTCTGATATAACCTCATCGTTTAAAATGACAGCTGGACAGTAGGAAAGATTCTTCCACTGGTGTAGAAGATAACCTATTGTAGATTTCATAGATTTTATTCTGCTTTCATCCTGACCACATATGTTAGTAATGAACTGCTGGTAGTCACATCCATCTCCATCACATAGTTGAAAATTTCTGTCAATAACATGATCACTCCAAACGTATCCTCCCAAGTCTAAATAATCAATCCTTGTTACAGAGTCATGCTTGACTTTGACAGCTCCGTTTTTATAGTACAAGTATGCAGTATCTTTGTTGTCCTCTATAAAGTACACATCTATTGAAGATAGTAAAGTAAGAAACTCCTCTCTAAAATAACGTGTGTGTTCAGCAAAATAATTATAAACTGACAGGTCATCCACCTCCAGCAAATAATTAAGAATAAAATCTTTTATTTCTTTTTCTGAAGTATGGTCTATTAAGTTGTTTGTCACTTTTACAAACACGTAATTTTTACTTCCTTCAGGATTAAATTTAAAGAATCCATTTTCTTCTAAAAATTGTTTAAAAAGAATGTGTACTATTTTTATAACACCCTTATCGTTTTTAGTCCAAAACTGATTGTTTGCATTTTCTTGGTCTAATCTTGATATGACATTCTCTATTGTCGTTGGTTCTACATCAGAGTTCTCAAGCTCAACTCTGATATCTTTTTTTGACACACCACGTTTTAGCTTCATTCTCACATTGTTAACCTTGTCCTCGTCTTCGTAGTACTTAGTTCCGTGATTATGCTTCTGTGAGTATGCACTGTCTATAGTTCTTTTAATCTCTGATATTGTAAATGTTTTTGTTCTGTAGTTCATTAGCTGTGACTCAGCTAAAGACTGATAAATTCCAAAATCATTGAAAGCTGCAGCCAAAACATAAGCGTTGTTGTTTCTCTCCCCTTCATTCATAGGAAACTTTTTGGTCCACCACTTTACAAGTATATCTACTATCTTGTTCTCATCTGTCAAAGGGATGGTTGGTATATCTGAGTGCTTATTTATTTCTACATACTCTTGCTCTTCAATTTTATCCCATAAACTTGATTGTGCATTGATATGAATTAGTGGGTCATAAGACTCATAGCAGACACGTGAGACATTTTTACAGGTCTTGTCAAAGTATTCGCTATCAAAGTAATTTTGAAGGCTTAAAAAGTAGCTTTTATGATTGTCTTGAATAGGTGGTATTTTTACCAGTGCCTTTAATCCATTTCCACTTGGAGAAATAAATACAGAGTACACATATTTATCTTTTGATAGTCTCTCTTTTTCTTGCAGCAAATCTCTGTTTGATTTGTAACCATCAAAATCTAAGCAGATAAATCCACTGTGTTCCTTTAACGCATTGTCAGCTCTTTTAGAAAACAAGCCACTGAAACAAATTGCTGGTAATTTTTGCTTGAGAATGTTTCTATTTTCCTTGTCTTTCTCTGCTCGTATCTTTTTTACTATATCTTTTGAAGCTCCGTCCTGTATTCTTGTAAGTATTAAATTTATGTTTCTATAGAAGGGCTGAGATGTCTGTTTTATGTCTTTAAATATTGTAATGTCCATTTTATGTCGATTTAATGTCGTTTTAATTTTATCTATTTTACTGATATTTAACTATTTATATTATTTAATGTTGATAATGTTAATAATAATGTTAAAAATATAGATAAGTAATAGTTGATTTAATTTTTTTATTATAGAGTCCAGTATAACCCCTTAAAAGTGACATTCGTCACAGTTTGAAGCAAAGAAAAGGGGCAAAAGCCCCTTCGTCTTATCGCTCCGTAAATTTAAAAAAGGTCATCGTCTTTAGCTTCAGCTTTTTGTTCTGGCTTAAATGTATCAATGGCCACATAGTGTGTCTTACCATACTGGTCTACCTCTCTCTTTTTTTGTACAATAAGTTTAACATATTTCTTGTCATTGTACTCAAAAATAAACTCTTTTGGAAGATCAGATAAACATACCGATACAGCCACTTGGTCTCCATCGAACTTTGATTTTCCACTTCCTACGTAAATTTTGTCTTTTTGTTCACTCATTTTATTTAATTTTAATTGTTCGCTCCATATGGTTTAATGTAGATAACATAATTTTATTTTTCTGCTCTACGCTGTCACAGGACATTGGAACTTCTATCCACATAACAGTTTCTTTTGGCGTTAACTTAAACGGACTACAGAGTCTGTCTATGTATGTACGCATTGATGTCTTCAGTTGATTCATTGCTAAAAAATTTAGTGTAAACTTCAACAGCTCTTTCTACCTTTTCCTGTCCACCACTTAAAAAAGTAGAAGAACAATCAAAAATACCGAGTCTTCCAGTTCTCTTGTCAATAACAAAAAATACAAGGGGCTTATTGAATAGTCTCTGATAAATGTAAGCTTGACTGTCATAATTATAAGTCTTTGCACTGTACATAAATTTATCAATATCAGAACTTGTTTTAATGTCAATAATTAACTCGCTGCCGTTGTTTATAATATCAGCTTTTCCTTTCCAATCTAAATTCATTATTTTTTGAATCTCAGGAACTTCAAACTGATTTCCTTCCTCATAGATGAGGTCACACATCTCCATGTTAGATGTCATTTTAGTACACAGGAAATCAAGATGCTCTTTCTCTTTTTTAAGTAAAAGCATTTCTCCGACTTCAGCTTCCTTCTCTTTATAACGCACAGTGTTACGTGACGCTACATCAACAACCTGAAAGTCATCTAACTTGTGTGGCTCTAAGATTTTAGTATGGAAGTATCTGCCCTCTAACATGGGCTTTGTAAATTCAGAGCTAACTCTAAATTGCGTAGGATTCTTGAGCAGCTTACCTATATCAGAGTTGGACAGGTATTGTTGTCCGAACTCTCCATAGTATTTGCTGTCATCCTCAAGAGCCTTGAGTATATCTGCTTTAGTCATTCTTTATATTTTTTTTGATTTCAGTCTTAACCTTGGCACTAATCTTATACTTGGTCTCAAGATTCTTTACTATCGTAGCCAATCCTAACTCTTTGTTTTTAGAAACATAAGTCAGCACCTTGCTCCAGTTTGTATCTCCAATGTTAAGCTCGTATGTAGTTACAGTTTTTTTATCACTGGCACTGGCTTTTACTGGTGCTTTTGCAATATCCTGTCCTGTAGTTTCTAATAGGTCCTCTCCAGCATACAAACTTAATCCAAGTCCATGCATAGCAATTGCTTTTGCTGTTGCTCTTTGAATAGCTGTGTTAACGTCCATAGATGTAATCTTGTCAACTGTAATAGACTTGTTTCTGAAATCTTTAATTGGAAGATAATCAATATGTTCAATACTGTTGACTACTATTCCAACCTTTACATATCCTGTAACGCCATCAGTGAACCAGTTTAATCCAGTCTCAGGAGATTCGTATACATTTCTTTGTGCATCGGAATGCTCTAATTTTAGGTATGCCCACGCATTTGCCCATGATAGGTAATCGAGGTTACCTTTTTTTTCTACCTTGCTCTTTACATTAACTGCAACAAGCTTTTCAAAATAACTTTGTTTTGTACTCATTTGATTTTAATTTAATTAATAATTGATTTTAATTTTAACTGCAGCTCTGCATACTTATTCAAAGCTACTTCTCTTCTATTTTTTAAGTTCTTAATATGCTTATCGTTTTTCCGTGTGTTCACTTCATTCTTGATTTTTGTTTCAATAAGGTCCAGCTTGTGCAGACAGTTTGATATGCCTAATTTTACACAGCCCACGTTCCAACCATTTTCATAGAAATAAGAATATTCTATTGGTGTACACTCTTTATAATACGAACCTCCTTTACCAGTATTTAGTATTTCGATTCGGTCACTAAATTTTTGAATCTTCACACCTCTTTTTATAACATTAAAACCTACAGGCTGGTCACTTATAACTGCCTGATTCTGTTCAGATGCTTGATGTAATATTTCTTTAAGACTGTACATTTTACTTTTTTAATATTTCTGTTATAAAGTTTTGAAAGTCAGCATCCCCATCAATCAACTCTTTAGCTTTCTTGTAGCTGTAAAGAATATTGGAGTGCGTCACGGCATGTCCGTTCTCTTCCATAAATCTTTTTATGTAGGAAACTCTAATAGGTCTCTCCATACATAAATAATAAAGCAGCTGCCTTGCATCTACAATGTCTCGTCTTCTGTTTTTTGTAAACATATCATCTAATGTGATATGAAATTTTTTAGCTATTGCTGTAGCATAAACATCAAATATGTCTCTCTTCATCTATTGGTTTTTTAGTTTGTTTAATTCAAAATTTAAGTGATCTATAGCTTTCTGAATATCCTCGTTTGGAGACTCGTGCTTTTTGTATGCTCTCAAGATATAAGTACATGCAGTTCCAAGGTTGTAATTTAAATCAAAATTGGTCACTACGTCTATAGCTTTGTAATTATTTTTACCATCGTAGTACGATGGCGTTTCAACCTTCCCTTGGTCAGAGCTGGTGGTGGTCCAGTATTTTTTGTTTATATCCATTTTCGTTATGTTTTGTACCACAAAAACCCCCATGCGTAAACATGGAGGCGATTGCTTGAATCAACTACAATTCAGATTAATGGCTAACTATATTCCCAGTGGGTAATCATCTTCTACTTCTTCATGCTCAACATCGATTGTGTTTTCTTCGTCATCAACATTGTTTATTATATTGTGACACATAGCCATGTGGATAGCGTTGTTTCTTGTGATAGGGTCGCTTGGGTCAAACGACTCGAAAAGTTTTTGTAATATGCTCATAATTTGATTAAATTTTAATTATACTTGGTTTGTAAAGGTACTATAAATATGTTATAACTCCACTATGTTTTTGGAAAAAGATATGACACCATACCTAAAAAGATATGATGCCGTACCCAAAAAACGCTTGTTACGAATTAACAACAGAATTAGTTTCTAACACCATATCTATGAATTCTTTTATGTGTCTTTCCTCTGCATAATCATGCTCTTTCATAGCGTGTTCTAACTCCTCTCTGTCGGTTTCATCCTCGAAATTGTATTGCAGATTTTCCATCCAAGAATGAACACAATCATGGTATCTGTACTCATGATAAGTCATTTCTTGATGTTCTACTGTTCCAGTATGATTGAATTTAACTGTACCAGCAAAATCCTCTCCACACTCTTCATATTCCATCTCAGCTGTCAAGCTGTAGTGCTTACATATCTCTTCAACTAATGTTACTGGTGGACTCCATGCACTGTCTCCAGCAACAGTGAAAGTTTCCTCATCATCACATGGATAATCATCTAAGTCGAAGTCCCACCAGCGTGTTCCGTAGTGGTAAAAATCTTTATACTTTTTTGCAAGCTCCTCTTGAGTAACTCCAATCTTACCCTTGTCCAGTACGAAGTCTCCAAACTCTACGAAGTAATTGGTTTTATCATACTCCTTGAACTTGTTTCTTAGTTTTTTTAATGCAGCAGCGTTTCCATTAAACGTTACGTAATTCCAACAATTGTTTGCCATTTTTATTTAATTTAAGTTATGTGACTTATGTCGTGAATAGGGAGGAATCGAACCTCCCAAGCACCATGCTATTCTTTAATTATTCTGCTGGTAGCATCACTGTAATATTATTGTCCTCTACAACAATAGTACCTGTGTCTCCCCACTCTTCTCCTCTCCATTCAATCTCTCCAGTCAGTTTCAATCCCCATCCTTTGAAGATGTACTTGATTACGTACTCTAACCACTTTACGTACTCGTAGAATTTTTCTCCACCATCCCATTCTAAGCGATATTCTCCGTTCTGCTCTATAATCTCCCACTGCAGCCATATTGATGGCTTTCCGTTTGGCTGGTAGCCATCCTCGTGTCGCTGATTAGCAAACTTTTCGTATGTCTCAACCATGTCCTTTGTTAATGGTTTATCAAAATTTAAACTGCCTCTAAAATCTGTACTGTATCCCATGTCTATTTATTTAAGTTAATTTGAATATTATTAATGATATTACTACTCCTAAGATTCCAATAAATATTGCAATCATGCTGTCGCTGTATTTTCTATCAGAACGTCCTTGTCTTGAACGATACTGTCTTGGTTTTTTATCTTTCATAGCTTACTTGTTTTTGATTGCACTACGATTAATAAAAGTCACTATTTGATTCAGCTCATAAATCTCATCACTACCTATTCTTTGACTCCAGTCCAGTATTCCTTTGACTGCAGCTCTGACTTCATTTAAGTCTTTACGTAATGATTTTACTTTCTTTTGAGACTCTAAATAGTCTCCCATTAATTCAGTGATTCTGTTGAAATCTCTGTCTTTTTGTGTTTCTTGATAACTGCTCATTGTATTAAATTTAAGTTATGGCATTATTGCCTTGTACCACCAAAACCCCACTCCGTTTTGGAAGTGAGGTAGGGGTGTTTAGGGATCTGTGGATTTTACTCTTTGCTCTCTGTTATAGCTTGCTCAATATCATCAATTGTATTTTGTGAAATCATGTCCCATATGCATACTCCACAGTGCGTGATAGATGTAATACTTATCTCAGCTGGACTACCACAATAGTCGTGAGTCTGAGGTTCAGCGTGTGCATACTCATAGTATACATCAAGCTCTATGTCATCCACTTTGTAAGTGAATATTTCGTCATTCCAAATGCTCATAAAAGATTGTTTAACTGGTTAATACTATCACTGAAATCTACTCCAGCAATCACATTTGATTTTGGCTCTTCACATCCTTCCATTTCCATCCACTGGTCATAACTCCTGTAGGTTGTACGCACATAAATAATAGACTCTAATGACTCTATACTTGTGCCATTGATGTTGCACACTAATCGCATTTCTTCTTCGGTTGCGATGCTCATGACATCTTCCCATACTTGATTGAATTTATCTATCTTCCCCATTTTGATTTCTTGTGTTTTTTGTTAGACTTCCAGTAGTTGTTCTTTGCCCATTTTTTTTTGGCTTTAGAGGTCTTGCATCCTCGTGATGATGCACAGCTCGTTAACGTGGGTGTAGCTATAAGCATACACATCACAAACATTAAAATTTTCTTCATAATTGTAGTTTTAAATATCTGCCAATATTGGCATTGATACTGGAGAAGGAATCGAACCTTGCTTACAACCATTCCAGTTAGTCGAACAGCGTGTGCTAAAGCTTATAACTATAGTTCTCTGCTACCCACGTACATAAAGTCTCTCTATTGCCCTCTGACAGCTCCATGAATAGATTAAATACATTCGCAGTTCCACCATGACCATTTCTCTTGTTGAGGTTCTGCCATTTAGCCTCTATATGATTAGCCAGTGACGTACCCTCTCCAAAAGCTTTTTGTATCCAGCCTGCTGGAAAGTTATACGCAAAGTACATGAAGTTAGTTATTTGGTCAGCTGCAGCATCTTTCTTCTCTTCTGCTTCGTCATACTCGTCATACCATTCTGTCCATATGTACAGCTCCTGCTCGTGTGCATCTTCTAAGATAAATTCATCAGAATACCACACTTCTTTGTCATTTTTAAAATCATAATTAATATACTCTTCTTTGTGGTTTTCCTTTAGCCATAGTAATAGACTTGACTCTTCTTTAATGGTCTCTCCATTGTGAAGAAGGAAACCTTCATACATTCCTGCTCCAGTAATAATACACGTTCTTGGTGCTTTGTTTAAATTGCTCATAATTGTAGTTTTTAATTGATTAATATAATTCTGATTTCTCGATTTGTTTTACCTCTCTTGCTGGTAGTTCACTGGTATACTCTTCGTACTTGTCAAATGTCTTCTGACATCTTTTGTCCCAGTACTTGTAGTTCTTTTCGTTACCAGCACTGTCAGCAATGTTACGCTGTCTATCTGCCTCGTTATGCTGGATTAACCAGTACACTGCTTTGTTTACTATTGCTTGGTGCTTCTTGTTTAATGCTATCATATTACTCATTATTGAAATGGATTAGATGTTACAAAATAGCTTAGTGCTATTACATTCTTTTTTACTTGGTCTAACTCATACAGCTTTTGTGCTGTCTTGATTAATGCACAGTCGATACGTACATACTTAATTACTGTTTTTGATTCTTTCATTGTAGTTGAATTTAAATGATTTGTAGGAGATAACGTGCTGACTCTCAGCGTGTTAAGTGATTTCTCTATGATATTTAGCTCTCCCATGCTGTAAATATAAGGAATTATACTTTAATATTACTATAACTTGTCAATAACTTGTCAGTAACTCCTGTTGTCCAGCACTCAACTCTCTTTATATACTTTATACAAACTCTCTAATACTTTTACTTGCGTATTACTAACATGTTAACTGGAAAGCTTTAACTATGTTTTGTTTGGGGTGTGTGACATCCGTACTGGGGTTAAGAGAAGGGTCTCTCCTTCTTCTTTTCTTTCCCCCTGTGGGGGGATGGTAGGCAGCACTGGAGCAGAGCAGCTAATCAAAGCTGTAATCAACAGCAGTACAGCACAGATACTGCAGCTATTACTGGAGCTGCAGCACTGGAGCTGGAGCTGGTCATAAGGAATCCTGAAACAATCCAACAAAAAAGTTTGAAAAGTTCTGACAAGCTGAGAAAAAAACGACTTTCCTCAGGCCAACCACAACTGTATAAGCTACTATAGCCCTAAACTTATAAGTGTCTGAACCCAAAAAAAAATTTAATAATATTTTTTATTTTGATCCCTTAATTTATGTCAGTAAAATGTAAATAACTTATTTGTGTCAGTAAAATGTCAGTAACTAATTTTTGTATTTTAAAGCGTGTTTGTTATCGACATTCTTATGACAGTTATTGTGTCGACTTTTTTTTGCTAACTTATTAGTTCTTAGTTCTTTATTCTTTTAATGTCGATAATGTCAATAATAAATAGAATAATAATATATAAAAAAAGAAGAAGAATAGAAATATATATAAAGAGTAAGTGGGGAACTTTTGTCGACATTCGACATTGCATTTTTATTTTAGTATAAATATATTTTTACTATATTTGCTTAAATTAAATCTAATATAATGAGCAATTACATTCCAAAGAACCTTGAGTTCGATCAACCTGGTCGAAATAAATTAATCAAAGGGATTACAAAAATTTCTAAAGCAGTTAAGAGTACGTTAGGCCCACGCGGAAAAACGGTTCTAATAGAATCACCTGAACATATCGGAGGTATGACAATTACAAAAGATGGTGTAACTGTTGCTAACTCTATTTTTTTAGATGATCCTGTAGAAAACCTTGCGGTTCAAATGCTAAAAGATGCAGCACGTAGGACTGCTAACTCAGCTGGGGATGGAACTACTACAGCAATTGTATTAACCGAGGCTATTATAAAAGCTGGAGAAAGAAATTTATCAAAAGAGAATAATATAACTGAGGTTGTGAAATCAATAAACCAATTCAGTAAAATTATTCTTAAAGAATTAAAAAAGAACTCACGAAAAATTACTAAAGCAAGACTACTGGATGTTGCAACAATTTCAGCAAACAACGATAAAGTTTTAGGAAAAATAATTGCTGACGCATATAGCAAGGTTGGCAAAAATGGAATAGTTACTGTAGAGCGTTCTCAAAACCATGAGACGTATGCAACTGTTACAAACGGAATAAAAGTTGATAGAGGCTATACTTCAAACTTATTTATCACAAACCAAAAAAATGACGAGTCAGTTTTAGAAGACGTGTTGGTTTTAGTTTGTGACCAGGAGATAAGTAACATTCTACAAATAGAAAGTATATTAAAGCCAATCATTCAGCAAAACAAAAAGCTTCTCATCATTGGTCCATGCTCAGTCAATGTTGTGAACACCCTGGCGGCAAACGTGGTGCGTAACGGACTTAAGTTATGTAATATTATACCTCCACAATTTGGATATAAACAACACGAGCTTATGCAAGACATTGCGTTGTCGGTAGGGGCGAAATACTTTTCAGAAAAGACTGGAGATGATTTAAGTCTGTTAAGCATGAAAGATCTTGGTCATGCAGATAAAATTATTTCAGGAAAAAGTCAAACGGTTATTATTAAAAATAATCAAATAACTGAAGAGATAGAAAAAAGAATTTCTGATCTTAAAGAACAGCAGGAGAATACAGAGTTAGTTGCAGACAAAGAATTTATAAACGAGCGTATTGCAAGTTTGTCTGGATCTATTGGAGCTATTTATGTTGGAGGTAATTCTGATGTAGAGCAAAAAGAAAAGTATGACAGGGTTGAAGATGCCGTGTGTGCTGTCCGTAGTGCTTTAGAAGAAGGTATTGTAAAAGGTGGAGGAATGGCACTATTAAATTGTCAAAGAAAAATAGAAGAAGTATTTATGACTAAAGTAAACGATGATGAGAAAACAGCGTTTCTAATTTTGTCAGATGCTATTGAAGCTCCAGCTGTGCAAATTTTAGAGAATGCTGGAAAAAAATATGGAGACATTTATCCTCATGAAGATATACAAAAAAATGAGGACTACAATGTAAAGACTGAAAAGTATGGAGACTTTTTTAAGATGGGTGTTATAGATCCATTGAAAGTAACTAAGACTGCTTTTGAAAATGCAGTAAGTGTAGCTACTACTATTTTAACAACTAATGCAATAATAACACACGCGCGAGCTAAAGAATAAATTATGAAACCAGTTGGAAAGTACATTGTAATAAAAACCATAGAGGAAGAGATTAAAACCTCTTCAGGTTTATTGTTGTCTGCAACAGACGTTGATGAATTTAGGTATAGAAAAGGATCTGTAATCAAGCCAGGGACAGATGTTTCTGTTGTTAAACCAGAAGATATTATTTATTACGATAAGAATTCTGGATTTACTATGTTGATAGATGAAGAGCCTTACACTATTATCCAGGAGCGAGATGTAGTTATTGTTCTCTAATTTCTTTATTCATTTCTTTAATCATATTTCGATAAACTTTATCCATGTATGATGCATCGTTTCTAAACAATGGATTTACAGCAGCACTTTCAGCAATCTCTTCTCCATTAATTTTTTTATAAATAGTATTTATTATTCTTTTAGACTTGTATGTAAGCTCATACAGTGTGGCTTCTTTTCCATTACGTTTTCTCCATACGTGAATCCACTCTTCTTTTAATAATTTACCAAAACGATTTACGTCCCAGGACATTATTTCTTCGTACTCTTTGAATTGGCTTTTATTAAATATTTGTTCGCTATATAAAAACAAAAGCATCTCTAAGTCTGGAGTACCAAGTCCGTATTTAGCTTTTACCCAGTACCTTATAACTCTCCAGTATTTTAGAAAGTCATGGTCAGGTAATGTTCGTGTAGTATTTTTTCTTGGATAGACTCCCTTAAACTTCATTAAATTAAATTTTTTATATTTGTAAAGATAAAATAATTAATTAAAATTATAAGTTATGCCACAAGGAATGGGAACATACGGTTCTAAGGTTGGAAGGCCAAAATCAAAAAAGAAAGTAGTTAAGAAGAAGGTTATTAAGAAAAAAAAGAAATAGTTATGCCAGATCCAAAAAGAAAAAGAGTAAGAACTCAAGTTTGTAAAACAAACAAAAAAGGAGAAAAAAAGTGTAAGTACAAGATGGTTAAAAGAACACCAAAGCAGTTAAAAGCTTATGACGCAATGAAATCGTCAAATAAAAAACGTAACTCAAGTTTTGGAAAACTAAGTGATCTTGATATTACAAGTCCAGGGCCTATACAAAGATAAGTTCATGGGAAAATGTAGTTATAATTTTAATGGAGAGCATGTTACTGGTAATACACCAGAACAGTGTGCTAAGTTAAAAGCGAGATTTCAGAAAGCAAAGGAAAAGATGGAGCGCCAATTTGATAGCGTTGCTGGTAGGTCACGTAATAATAAAAAAGAAACACCTAAGCCAAATAAAAAGAAAAACTCCCCATCTAAGATAAAGAAAAAAGCAACACAATTAATTACAAATTTTAAAAACCGCAGAGCGGTTGCCAAAAAAAGAAGAGCTGTACAAAGCAGCAGAAGAAGAGGATTAGATCGTAACACTAAGAACTAAAAAAGTTTTTATAAATATTTGTATATTTGTAATATACCAAAATTAATAGCTGAATACAATGGGAAGATTATTAGTAAAAGTAGGATTATGGATGCAGGCAGTGTGGTGTAAATTCCAATGTGCCTGGAACTATGGAGTATCTAAATTATTATTTAGCGTTAATTCATGTCCAAATAAATTATGTACTTGTAAGAAATGAAAGATTATACTCGAATGCAAAAAAATAACAGGTCAAAAGGATTTGGAGATACAGTAGAGAAATTTACTAAAGCAACAGGAATAAAAAAAGTTGTAGACACAGTTACAAAAGGTGATTGTGGTTGCAACAAACGTAGGGATACATTAAATAGAATGTTTCCTTATAAGAAATAAACGAGATTTTTAACCCTCAAAAAAAAAGAAATGGCATATCCAAAAATTACGGTAAACACTGGAGTAGCATTAGAAATAATAGCCAGTGACACATTACCAATCCCAGCACCAAGCCTTCCAGTACTATCTGGAACAGCATCAGCAACATCAACAAATAAATTAGTATCTATTTTCGGAAACTTCAATGACGCATCTGTCGGAGACATTGTATATAATACAGCCGATAAAACATCAGCATCAGTAGTTGCTGTAGAAAGCACAACAACATTAGAACTAAGTGCTGATATTTTTACATCTGGAAAAACATATACTATATTTTTAGGAGGACCAAATGGATCTTCAAGAATAGACTCGTCTGAAGGATGTTTGTTATATGTTGGAAGTAATGATCCTGGAATGAACTTCAATGAATCAATTCAAGATGTTAAAGTAAAAACAGTAGCTGGAAGTATTGTAACATTTACAAATTTTCCAATAGGACATTATTTACCAGTTCAAGTATTACAATTGTATTCTACTGGTACAGACACACCTGTTCAAAATAATTGTATAGCAATTTGGTAATATGGAATTTAATATGTCAGATATAAAATTATACGCATTAAACGCAACGTCTTTGGCCCTATCTTTTTCACATCTTGATATGGTCTTGAAAATTATTTTATTACTTTTAAGTGTGGGGTATACTGCACAAAAGTGGTATTTGTTAGATAAAGATAGAAGAGATAAGAAAAAGAAATAAAAAGTTCTAAATCTTAATTAAAAAAATAAGAGACACAGAACAACTGTGTCTTTTTTTTTACATATACGTTATGAAAAAAGTTGAAAAAATTATCATTCATTGCTCTGCTACAAGAGAAGGTGATGACTCTATTAATGCTGAGGTTATAGATCGATGGCATAAAAAAAGAGGTTGGAAAGGTATTGGGTATCATTTTTTAGTTTTAATAGACGGATCTATTGAGACTGGAAGAATGATAAATAAATGCGGTGCGCATACAAAAGGTTTGAATTGCAGCTCTATATCGATTTGTTATGTGGGAGGAGTAGAGTCTGAAAAAGATTCAAAAGGAAAGTATCCTGCAAAAGATACAAGAACACCAGAACAAAAAGAAACATTGTTAGAATTATTGCATGTGTTACGTAAAATGTATCCAGATGCAAAAATTCATTCCCATCGAGACTTTGCTGCTAAAGCATGCCCAAGTTTTGATGCAACAACAGAATATTGTAATATTTAAAATTTATAATTATGGCTAAAAAGAAAATGAAAAACCCATGCTGGAAAGGATTTATAGCATACGGTACTAAAACTAAAAACGGAAAGAAAGTTCCAAATTGTGTTCCTAAAAAGAAGAAATAATTATGAGTTGTAAAGGATTAAAAGGTAGAAAATATAGAAAGTGTATGAAGGCTTATGTTAAACAGTCTAAAAGAACTTTTCCTTCATTTAATAAGGATTTAGATACAGTATCAACTGCAATACAAACCAACAATCGAGGTATGGTAGAAAGAATGCGTAATAATAAAAGAAATTTTGTAGTTCAAAGGAATTTAAAAGGAGCAGTTAAAGAGCAACTTGTTAAGAGCAATGACCCGAAAGATAAATACCCATTTAAACTTAAAGTTTTAAAAAAGAAGAAATAATGCCAGATCCAAAAAAGAAAAAAACTATAGTCTATGCTAAGGGAGCAAAAAAAACTAAAGGTGAAAGCAATGTAAAAGTGCCTGGCTCTTTTAAGGTAACTAAAAGAAGTGAGGTAAAAATGAAGGGTAGAAAGGGAGGTAAAAATACTGAAACTTTTAAAAGCAAATCTTATGTTTCAAACATGGATGATACTAAAATTAGTCGTGTAAAAATGAAGACTAATAAAAAAGGTAAAGGAACTGAATCTTTTAAACAAATTAAAAAAAACAAAGACGGAACTTATGCGTTGTCTAAGTGTAATAAAAAAGGTAAATGTACAAACAGAAAAGTTTCTAAATTAAGGGGTAAATTTATTACAAGTAGAATGAAAAAAAATAGAGATAAAATGAAAAAGAAGAAATAATGCCAGATCCAAAAAAAATACCAGCATCAAGAATTAAGTCAAAAATTGAGCTTAAAGAAAAAATTAAAAAAAACAGGGCAACTGAAAGTGCGAAAGAGACTATTTATGATACAAGCATGGATGGTAACCGTATTAGTCGTGTAAAATCAAAGCTTAAAAATAGAAAATCAACTGAAACTTTTAAAGAAATTAAAAAAAACAAAGATGGTACTTACACATTGTCTAAGTGTAAAAGAGGTAAATGTAAAACCAGCAAAGTTTCTAAATTAAGAGGCAAGTTCATTCAAAGTAGAATGAAAAAAAAGAGAGATAAGTTATAATGGCAAAACCAAGAAAAGGAAAAGCAAAAGTAAAAATAACATCTTCTGGAAAGAAAGTTAGTTATGGACAAGCAGGTAGAGCAAGAGGCGGCGGTCCAAGAGTAAAGCCTGGAACGTCTAAAGGTGATTCTTATTGCGCACGTAGTTTTGGAATTAAGAAAAGATTATCTAAGAAAAAACAAAGTGATCCTAATACTCCAAACAATTTGTCTCGTAAAAGATGGAAGTGTTCTGGTAAAAAATCAAGAAAATGAAAAAAATAATAGATTGGTTCGGTGGAACTGTTGTTAAGGATTTGTTAGGTGGATTAGATAAATTATTTACTTCTAAAGAAGAAAAAATAAAAGCTGAAAATGTTATAAAGCAAATTCTAATACAAAAAGAATTAGAGTTACAAAAAATGCAAACTGAAATTATTTTAGCTGAAGCAAAAGGTAATTGGTTGCAAAGATCATGGAGGCCTATATTAATGTTAGCTTTTGGATTTATTGTTATATATGTAAAATTTTTAGCTCCTTTATTTGATTTAAAAATTCCAGAATTAGAAAATGAATTTTGGAACTTATTACAATTAGGTATAGGCGGTTATGTTATTGGGCGTAGTGCAGAGAAGATATCTCAAAATATACATATTTCTAAAAAATAAACTACAAAAAAAAAGATTAACTTTGTGTTTGTAAAAAATAACTTATATAGATGGCAAGAATAAGTACATACAAGAAAACTGTTCCTGTTGTAGCTGCAGATAAATGGATAGGTTCTGACTCTCAGAATCAAATGCGTACCAGAAATTTCACAGCTCAAGATGTTGCTGATTTTATTAACAAAAAAGGTGGAGAGGATCAAAACTTACGTTATACTTACAATGACACTACAGGTTATGAAACTGGAACATTATCTTTTACAGGTGGTGGACCGTATTCAAAAGCGTTAGATACTATTACAACTTTTAATATAAGTTCTCATGACTTAAGAAGTCCTGTATTAGATTTAGGTGACTGGATAACTAAAGCTCTTTTAAATTCAGATGTATTGTTAACACAGTGTGACGATCTAAATAACTGGGCTATATACTCATGGGATTCAGCTGTTTCGTCTGGTGTTAAAGATGAATATCAGATAGATTTAAGTTTTAGAGCAGGATATGGGAGCTTGACTGCTGGTGAAGATTATTTCATATCTTTGCTTAGTTACGCAGGGGATGGTGATTTACACTTTACTTATGTACAAGGAGTTCCTTCTACGAGTTGGAGTATACAGCATAATTTAGGAAAGTTTCCTTCTATAACAGTAATTGATAGTGCAGGAACAGTTGTAACTGGACAATATACATATAACGATATAAACAACGTGACATTAACATTTTCAGCACCGTTTGCTGGAACAGCATATTTAAATTAAAAAACTATGGCAATACAATATTTAAACACAGTTGATCTTAATCAGAATCAATTAAACCAGGCAGTTATACAAAATGTAGGTACTGATCCTGCAACAGGTGTAGTTGGTCAAATTATATTCAACACATCTGCCGACACGTTAAAGCAATATGTTGCTGATACTCAAAACCCACCAGTTCCAGCTTCACCAACTCCAGGTTGGATTGAGGTAGGTGCTACAAGTGCGGTTGAGTCTATTAATACTACAAACGGTACATTTATAAATCTTACGCCAACATCAAAAACAACAGGTAATGTTGTTATAACTGCTGACTTGTCTGCTACAGGAACTGCAAGCAATACAACTTTTTTAAGAGGTGATAATGCTTGGGCTGTAGTTGATAATTATGTAAGCTGGACATTAACTGGTGATTCTGGAACTCCTGAATCAGTAAGTTCTGGAGAAACAGTAGATATTGCAGGAGGATTAAAAATAACTACCGATATAGCTGCTAATAGAACTTTAAATATAGTTCACGACTTACAAGCTCAAACAGATACCACATCAACAGGTTCACCTTCAGCAGGAGGAACATTCACAACAGTTGATTCTGTTACAAGAGATACAACAGGTCACGTTACAGGAATAAATGTTAAAACCATTACACTTCCAAGAGATGATTATAGTATTGTTTCAAAAGCAAATGCTACAGCAGGAGCTGATGTAGATTTAGTAGATTCAGGAGGAGTTATAGATTCAACAGTTAACTTTATAGGAACAGCTGGTGAAATAGTTGTTGCACAATCAGCAACAGCAAATAAAATAGTTATAAGTCAACCTTCTGATGTTACAATTGGAAATGACTTACAAGTAGATAACGATGCAACTGTAGACGGTAGTTTAACTGTTGTAGGTACAGGTGATTTTACAGGGGAGGTAACAGTTCCA
>Ga0228623_1000052_pt1 | contig 80535 bp, 80 predicted proteins | sample 28DmetaG_FD_182856 | JGI IMG/M metagenome (GOLD analysis project Ga0228623, IMG submission 182856) | Seawater microbial communities from Monterey Bay, California, United States - 28D | ecosystem: Environmental > Aquatic > Marine > Coastal | place: USA: California | collected 2016-10-04 | reverse complement strand
CTATTGATTATGAATGAATTGATTGTCTCCAGAAAATAAATTAAAAGAATTTAAACAAGAAAATCCCTTATTAATCGTACTTTAGAAAGAAAATAAAATGTAAACTTGATTCTGCAACAGAACAATAATTGACAATTTATTATTTTTATGTAAAATGCTCACGCATCTAATGTATAAATGTCTATCTTTCTATTAACCAAAAAGTGTAGATTTTATCCATATGATGAAATCTGCTCTTTTACAAAAATGAAATAATATATGTCTTTAAGAAAAAAAGTACTTATTAACCTATTGTATATTTTTATCACTATGGTTGGAATAATCGTATATAATGAAATATATGGAAAGTTCCTTATGGACTTTAGTCTTAATAATCCCAATATCTCATTTTTCTTATATTGTACTATGCTTGCTGGTATACCATTTGCGTTTCATAAGCTATGTCAATTACATATAAAAAAAATTTCTTGCTAAAAAAACCAGATTCTTAAAAAGGTACTAGACTAATTTCTAGTATCTTTTTTATTGACTATTTATAAAATATATTTATATTATAAATAATAATTTTAAATAGTATAGAATGAGAAACAATAATCACATAGAAACTCATTTTGAGAAGAGAGAGTATCAAGAAAATGGTATAAAAAATATAACTCGATTTTTCTGCCAATGTATACATTGAATCATTGAAAAAATTCAAAGAACCTATACAAGCTCTAACGGAGAAGAACACGCAATTAAGTATCAAAGAGCAGCACTTGTAAATACAGCAACAGGATCAGGAAAAAGTTATATTTGCTGAAGATTCCTGGAACAAGTTTTTTCTCTAAGAGAGCGATTTAAGAAATACGAGAAATATGAAAATAGTCCTGAATTAAAGGTGCTCGTCCTGGGTGATAGAATTAATCTTATTAATCAATTAAAAGAAAGTTTTATCAATGGAAATGCTATAAAATGACAATCAGCCATATTTTCTGATACTTTTAAACAATCACTTACGGTTGAAAAAAATCATTCCAAAGTAAAAGTAAGTGAAATACTCAATATCCCCACAGAGAGTACATGAAACAATGAGATAGTCTTTTCTACTTTCCAAACCGCTAAAAATAATATCGATACGAGCAGAGAGTTTAACATTATCGTTATAGACGAAGCCCATCATCTTACATCAAAAGAATTCAAGCAAATATTTGAAAGATTTTACAAACCCTTTGATTTCTGAGATTGAGGACCAATACAGCTTCCTATTGTCATCTGTTTGACTGCTACACCAACTGAAGAACTCAAAAAACTCATATGAAACGAGATCGTAGACTTCTCTCTCCCTCTTTTTCTTGCCAGTAAATATGCACCAAAAGTTGAATATAGAGTGGTCACCAATACTGAAATTAATGAAGAAAAAATACAAGAGTTTCAAAACCATATAAAAAATATCAAGAATATCACAACAATACAAGAAAAGAAAGATCGAATCAAACTCCTAGAAACTGAAATAAATACATCTCTAACTCATTGAGATTTTGAGACTGACAATGTCATAATCAAGGATCTCATAAATAGAATACCAAACTTAAAAACTGAAAAAACTATCCTCTTCGCTCCATCAATAAAAAAAGCCAATCAGATTACGTCAAAACTCAATCAAGTATCGAATCAAGACCAAATAGCCACTGCCTATCATAGTGCATCAAAAGAAAAAAATATCATAGAAACTTTCTCAAAACAAAACTCATCTACCAAGATACTCGTCGTAGTAAATAAACTCAATGAATGAGTCGATATGCCATTCGTAGATAATGTCATTTTTATGAGAGGGACCTCTTCTCCTATCGTGTTTATGCAACAATTTGGGAGATGACTCAGATGAGATTTTGTAAAGTTCTATGACTATGCCTGAGGAATCAAAAACCTCGTATGGATAGATGGATTAATACAGGAAGTAAAAGAACTCTCAGATGCAAACAATATACACGTAAAAATCAATGAGACAGATATAACTCCAGAAATTGGTACTCTTAAGTGATGAAAAATCAATATTTATGATATTCTCTGAAAACTCCAAGAAATCAAAGAGTCAATGACTCTAGAAGTTGCGAAAAAAGAACAAATAATGATGCTCTATAAGAATGAAGAAATACAAGACAAGGAACTATCAAAAAGAGACTATCTAAAATTTGCTCAGTTTTTTAATACTCATAAAGCAAATAAATATAAATTCCGTCTTCCACAAACCTGGACCTGATTTAAAAATATATTATGAATTCAAGAAAAAATCACTCATAAAAATGATATCATTACTGTTCTTACTTGAGGAGAACTATTATCTCTCAGAAAAGCGACTCTAGAAGAATTACAAATACTCTATAACACTCATAAACTTGAGATAACCAGACTCACTAGAGCTAAATACAACGATTTTATTATAGAGTTTGATAAACAGTATAGTGAAACATATGGTTTCATGCTCCAAAGAAGTTGGCATGAATTTAATACTCTACTCTGATTAGAAAAACATAAAAGAACTAGAAAAAATATACAAACTATTTTAGAATGAAAACAAATCAGAGTATCTAAAAATATTAAAAAATGAAATAAAGAAACTGCTATAAAATATTTTAAGAAAGGTATTATAAAAGAATATTTCCTCTCTACTAGAAAATGGAAAGCTCAACAACAGGAAATACTTGAAAAATATAACATACAATTTCCTCAAAGCTTGGAGTGATTTATATGTCTTTTGTTATGATCAAGAGAGGTTCAAAAAATTAAAAATTCTTGAAAAAAGATACCAAGAAACAAAGCAATTATTATACATTTACTTTTGTGAAAAGATATTCAAAATCTCATAAAAAAAGAACTAGCTACAAAAAAACAACTCATTGATATAAAGGAGAGTCTCATTCAAAACCTAACAGGTAGAAGACTCAAAAATTTTATAAAAGAAAATGCTTCAAACTATAATTTCAGAATACCTCACTCTCTGAATGGTATTATTTCAGTATTGTGATGAAATAAAAGCATATCCTCTTGAGCTGAATATATCATACACCTTCTGAATGGATGATGAGCAAACGAAAATTTCAGAAAACCAAAGGCTACCATAGATGATATAGCAAAGCTACTAAAAAAATGAGAAATAAATATATATGACCTTTCAAGGATTGGATGGAACCGTAAGTACCAATACCTCAAACAAAGAGAGTACCATTTTACCCTTCCAAAATATAATTCTCTCATCTTTATAATTACTGGAATATCAAAATGAGGAAGAACTGGAAAAGAATATTTATTTGAGATATTAGAAAAACATATAGCAAGATGAAAATAATTTTGACAATAGTAAAATATATCTAATATATAAATACTATTTATCTTCTAAAAAATTCTCTCATGAATAATATTATAAGTGAAGTGAAGGCAGTTCAAGTACTTGATTCTCGTTGAAACCCTACTGTGAGAACCAAACTTACTTTTGAAAATGGTTATAGTTGAATTGCAACCGTACCATCTTGAGCTTCTACATGAGCACATGAGGCAATCGAACTGAGAGATAATGACAAGAACAAATACAATGGAAAATGAGTACTCAAAGCTGTATGAAAAGTAAATGAGATGTTATCTACTATTCTTAAAAGAAAAGACTTTAAGGGCTACAAAGAACTTGATGAATATTTAATAAGAACTGACTTCACAAATAACAAATCAAACATAGGTGCCAATGCGATGCTTTGAGTATCTATGGCATTCTGTAGAGCTGATGCTAAAAGTAGATGACAGAAACTTCATGAATATCTTGGATGAGGAAATACTCTTCCAGTACCTATGATGAATATTCTCAATGGTTGAGAACACGCTACCAATAACGTAGATATACAAGAGTTTATGATTGTTCCAACCTGAGCCGAGAGTATAGCTGATGCCGTAGAGATTGGATCAGAGGTTACTAGAATTCTAAAAGATATACTCATTAAAAAGTGAGTTTCAACTTGAGTCGGTGATGAAGGTGGATTCGCACCAAACCTAAAATCAAATGAAGAAGCTCTTCAACTTATCATGAAAGCTATTGAGAAAGGAGGATATGAGAAAAAAGTAGAGCTTGCTCTTGATTGTGCTGCTTCTGAGTTCTACAATAAAGAAACAAAGCTTTACGAACTCAAATGAGAATGAAAAGAATACACTGCAGAAGAACTTATAGCGTATTATGAAAAACTTCTATCAAAGTACCCTATCATATCAATTGAAGATGGTCTTTATGAAGATGATATACTTGGATGGAAACAACTGACTGAAAAATTAGGAAACAAAGTTCAGCTCGTTTGAGATGATCTTTTTGTAACGAATGTAACGAGATTAGAGCAAATATGAGTAAAACTACAAGTTGCTAATTCTATCCTTATCAAACCAAATCAAATAGGTACTGTTTCTGAGACCATAGATGCTATTGATATGGCACACAAAAATGAAATGACTTCTGTGATATCACACAGATCTTGAGAAAGCTGAGATACCTTCATTGCTGACCTGGCAGTATGAATGAATTCTGGACAAATAAAGACATGAGCACCTTGTCGTGGTGAAAGAACTGAAAAGTATAATAGACTTATAGAAATAGAAGAGTGGGAACTAGCCAGTAGTAAATATGGAATAAAAAAATAAGAACAATAAAAGAAGCTCAATTGAGCTTCTTTTATTGTTCTTATAGTCCTCTCATACTTAACTTAATCTTTCCGCTTTGTTCATCTATTCCTGTCAGCTTTACTCTTACTTTCTGCCCTACTTCCACAAAATCCATTGGGTCCTTTACGAATTCATCTGCGAGCTCTGATATATGTACGAGCCCATCATTCTTGAGACCTATATCAACAAAAGCTCAAAAAGCAACGACATTTCTCACAACTCATTCTAATATATCGCCTTCCTTAATAGTATCAATATCAACTTTCTTACTTGCTTTTTTATGTGTAGAATTCACTCTCGGATCTTTTCAAATATTTCAGTAGGCATCTATAATAAAATCAAGAGTATGCTGTGTAACCAGTAACCCCCTCTGCCCTTCAGGCATCTCCCCCTCCAATCAAGGGGAGAAAAAATATTCTTGCCCCTTCCCTAATTTTAGAGAAGGTTGGGATGGGTTACTTTTTAATATATCACTCATAGTACTTACTTCATTTTCTACTATATATTTTGCTAATTCATACTGTTCAGGATGGATATCGGTATTATCTAGTAGTTCACTACTTTCCGGTACCCTTAAAAATCAAGCTGCTTGTTCATATGCTTTATCTGAAAGCACTTTTTTCAATTCTACTCTTGATTTATATGGTCTATGGTTAAATATTTTCTTTGCTCCTCTCTTATCAATCCCTGATATATGATTCAAAACATAACTGGAAGCAGTATTCACATTGATACCCACCTCATTTACCACATCCTCCACTACATATCAGAGTTTCTCTTCGAGTTTCTTTACTGGCATATCATGCTGATACATTCCCACTCATATACTCTCTACTGGAACTTTTACCAATTCAGAAAGTGGATCAATATATCTTCTTCCTATCGAAACCGTTCCTCTATCAAGACTATCCAAATCTGGAAACTCTTCTTTTGCAATTGGTGATGCTGAGTATACTGATGCTCATGACTCATTTACTATGAATATTTCAATATTGCTAATATCTTGTAACAGAGATACCGTTTCATCCATTCAGGTTCCATTCCCAACTACTATCACTTCAATTTTTTGTTTTGTAATAATATCTCTCAACTTTATTTTTGCTGAATCAGAAGAGTGGAGAAATATCTTATCAAAGAGAATCGGAGTTCATAGCTTATCAAGAACCACCATTTTACATCATGCTTTATATCATGGATCAATCGCTAATACTTGCTTTCCATATTCGGGCTTCGTTAATAGAAGTGCTGCCAGGTTCTTTTGGAAACTAGTGATAGCATCATCTTCTCCCTCCTCATTCATTTCTCATCTACATTCGTTCTCTACAGATTTAAAAAGTGCATCATATCAGTCTTTAAAAGCTTCTGCGAGGAGTGGGATAAACTGTGTAAATACTTGTAATATGCTTGCATATTCACTTCTGACTGCTTCTATTCATTCATCATTTTTTTCAACCTTTACATTGAGTATTCAAATATTTTCTCATCTATTAAGAGCGAGAATCTGATAGGGCTTCAACCTTGAAATATTTCCTTCAAAGTCCTTGTATATATCAAATTTTTTTATTTGCGCTTTATCTTTTTCATTGAGTTTATCAAGACTTGCTTGTGTTTTTAATTTCGATTTTATAATTCATTTATTTCACAAATACTCTCTGAGTGTTTCCCTTAAATTTGTATTTGCTGAAACTTCTGCTGATATGATATGTACTGATCATTCGAGTATTTCTTCTTCTGAATAGTCTTTTAAAAGATTTTGCCCTCACTCAATCTCTCCCAAAGGGAGAGAAGTAGTTCAATTTATTCCCTCTCCCTTTGGGAGAGAGTTAGGGTGAGGGCTTGGATTTGTTTTTATATAATCTGCAACCACCTGAAATCACTTTTCAATGGCTATCATAGCTTTTGTTTTTTTCTTACTTTTGTATGGTTTATAAATCTCTTCAACTTCCTTAAGTGTTTTCGCATTCACAATATTCTCCATAAGCTCAGGAGTCATCTTTCACATTTCTTCAATCCCATTTATAGCGGTTACTTTTGCTTTATAAAGATTTTCTTGCTTATTTTTTAAGTCTATGATAGCCCTAATATGATCTTCATCCAAATTTCCCGTTCTTTCCTTTCTATACCTTGCTATAAAAGGAACGGTTGATCATTCCTTTACCAGATCAAGTACTACCTCAACTTGAAAAGGCTTAAAACCTAACTCACTCGATACTATATCTATATAATTTGGCTCTTGCATGTTATTTTTTATTTACGCATATATTCTAAGAATATCTATTCTAATCATAAAATGAGAGAAATAAATACTTTATTTTTATTTGACAATAAATATATTTTGATTATAAATCTATAATCAAAATATATAAAATTAATACATATTCACTCATATGAAAGAAAACACAGAAAATACAACGATACCATGGGAAAGTAGAAATGCTTTAGTAATAAGTAAAGAAAGTATTAAAGATTCAGAAGAAGAGATTAAACTCTGCCTGAAAAATATCCCAAAAATAATTCTTCATATTATCACTTGAATATGAGGTTCAAAGTGAGCTATTATAGATACAATAAATATTTTCAATACCAATCTATTAAAGTTTTATAGTACCGATTGATTTGGCTACCCTATAAGTGACTGAGAGATTATAAACCTCGATATACAAAAAAAACTTTCAGGTAATATTCATAAATATGTAAAAAGTGATATACTCTCAACTATTGAGATGCAATGAAACATATTAGAACAAGAACAAGATGCTTTTTCATACCTCTATCAAAATCAACTTTTGAAAGAAAAGCACATAAGCAAAGGATTAGAAGTATTTTTTAGATCAAGAATAGAGAGCATACTAGAAAAGGTTCCCGAGAGAGACCCGGATGAAACAGGATTATATCAAGAAAAAGAAAAAGAACCTAAGAACAAATTTTTCCCTGAGGATGAACTATCAGAGGAAGATAATAAAATCCTCGCACACATGGTGAAAAACCAAAAGCTGTCTCCCACTCAAAAAGATGTAATCTTCTTAGATTCTTCTCTTTTTAAGAGTTATAATAAAGGTCAGATATATGATAACTTAATAAAAACATTCCTATCAGAAGATAACCTCATTGAAGAATACATTCAAAAAATTATAAAAACCAATTAAAATTGGTTTTTATTTTTGACAAATAGTAAAAATATTTTATATTTATTTTAACAACTTTATTTTTTTATTGATATGAAAACTATGGGAATACTAGAAAATGATGAAATTCAAGATTTTATTGATGGGAAAGATACCGAATCCTTCTGACTTCATATTATAAGTACTCCTGATACCAAAATACTTGGGGAAGAAGTAAGAAGGAAAATACAATCTATACTTGATAAATGACATAAGAGTAACCCTAAAATATATAAAAAAAGAAAAGTAACATTAGAAAATATTGAAACATACGAAAAGTTTAAAAATGGTGAATCTATACCTACTCTCACACAAAGTGTCAGATGAAAACACGTATATTTGCTTTCTGATCCTCACTGAGATTATTGAAAATCAGAAAGAAGTTTAGATGATAAAATTGCTCACGATAAGCTTATTCTCGATACTGCAAAATGAAATGGAGCAAGAAGTGTGAATCTTATACAGTCAGCAATGCCATATGCACGTCAAGATAAAACTACTCCTTGAAAAAGACAATCTGGTTCATTTGATACTATTGGAAGAGAGTTTTCTTATTTCACTGGAAGTAATGGCTATATCATGAATTTAGATTTACATAATCCGGCCTCAAAAAGTGCTTTTCAAGGAACAAATTTTATAAACTTTCATACTTGATGGTTCATAAAAAGATGTATTCAAGATATGAATAAAGAACAATGAAATATTGTTCTCTCAGGAGCTGATCAATGATGAGATAAAAAAGTATCTGGAATAGCAAAAGAATACTGATTACAAAAGATTATTGTTATCAAAGATAGAGATTATTCTAAGAAAAATAGTGTAAATACTATCGATATATACTGAGATATCGAATGAAAAGACATACTTATACATGATGACATTCTCGACACTTGAGGAACTCTTTGTAGTTTATTAGAAGAGATGTTAAAGAAAAAACCTAAGAGTATCAACATTGCTATAACTCATTGACAATTTAATGGAGAAGCATTTGAAAAATTAGAAAAAATTATTAAAAAATCAGAATGAGTAATAGAAAAAGTGTATATAACAAATTCTATTAACAAGAGTAATTTGCCAGAATATGTAGAAGTAATGCATACAGATGACATCATAGCAAACAATATCTTCTCTATATTCCAATGACTCCCTATCAAAAGAGATAATGATAAAAATTATTCCTCATAAACTCTCAATAGTTTAAAAAGACACCTTGAAAAATCAAGGTGTCTTTTTAAACTATTTTTGACAAAAATCAATATATAATTATGTTTGTAATTATATATTTTACTATATAAATACAACTTTTATGGAAGCAATGGAGGAACACAAAAAAGAAGAAGCACGTTGGAAAAAAAATGGAGAAAATTTCCTATTAGGTTTAGAAAAAATAAAAGAAGAAACCAATGGGTGGAAACCAACTGGCGTAATGGAAAGAAAAAAGAAAATACTCGAGGCAACTGGTCCCATTGTTATATCTTCATCTGATATCATCTCCCCTATCTGAGACAATAAAGAACAACACTATCAGAATTTTTTAGAATGAAAATCAGCACCAATAATAACCAAATATCTTAAAAACTGAGAAACATATCTTGAAGAAATAGAAAAACCTGCTCACATAGTAAACATAATGGAAATCGAAATATGAAAAAGGTTACAAGAGGAAATAGCTTCAATAAATATAAAGGTAAGGGATAGAGTTTTTGATAGTTTAATAAAAACAAAACAAGCAGATATAGAAGAAATAAAGAATATATATAAAACAAAAAGAATAGTTGTTGCTGATCTTGGTGTAGTCTCAGCAAAAAGAGTAGCTCTAGAGAGTAGACTATCAGAAGAAGAAATATCTCAAACACCTCTCATATCAGCCATATGAGGACTGATAAATGGGAATATTGCAAAATATGCTATTGAGAATGAAATGGAAAACATACTAAAAGGAGCCTTCGTTATGCAATCTATTACTTCTGCACTCTCTACTGCGATTGCTGTGGAACTTGGTATACATGCATGACATAACACCATGAGCAATGCTTGTGCATCTACTCTCTCAGCTATGTTCGCATGAATAGAAAAAATAACAGGATGAGGACAAGATAGAGTTATGATATCAGCAGCAGATACTATAAACTACAATGTTTCTCTTACTCTATTCAATGCGATGAGAACACTTTGAACTCACAGTAGCCCTTTTGATAAAAGTGCAAACGGTTTCATTGCTTCAGAAGCAGCAGCAACATTCCTATTAGAAAGAGAAAATGAAGCCTTGAAAAGAAATAAAACTCCAACAGTACAGATAGTATGATATGCTGAATCCTCTGATGCAGATAAACATATTGCAAAACCAGGTACTCTCAGACAAACTACTACTATGAAAGAAGCTCTCTATATTGCAGGTCTAAAACCTGAAGATATAGATGGAGTAGTTACTCATGGAACTTCTACAACAGAATGAGATCCTTCAGAGGCAATAGCAATACATGCTGTTTTCTGAAAATATAAACCAGTTATAATGGCTCCAAAATGAAATGTTGGTCATAATATTTGAGCAGCTGCCGCTATGTGAATAGAGTGTGCTCAAGCAGCTTTTAAGTACTCAATTGCACCTCAAATAGTCAATCTAAAGAATAGAATCCCAGCAGCTGAAACACTTAATCTTGCTGAGTGACTGAAGAAAGACTTTCAATACATACTCGTGAATAGCTTCTGATTCTGAGGATATAATGCATGTGTGATACTTAAAAAGTACGAACAAAAAAAATAAATGAAACGCATGTTTCATTTATTTTTTTAATCTCAAACTCTGAATATTTTTTCCATAGTTTTGTGCTCATTCCCTGAAAACATGATTCCCAGCTACTAATACATTTGCTCAAGCATCTATACACTGTCTCGCCGTGATTTCATTGATTCCCCCATCTACTTCGATATCTACTTTCAAATTTGCTTTCTCTACCATATTCCTCAATGATTCTATTTTTTTCAACTGGCTAGTAATAAAACTCTGTCATCCATATCAAGGATTTACTGTCATAACTAATATCAAATCAATCTTATCAAGAACATATTTTATACTATCTTCTGGAGTATCAGGATTTAATGCTAATCAGGATTTTTTTCATAGATCTCTTATTGATTGTAATGTTCTATGTAAATGATGTATTTCAGGAGATTCTTTATGAACCGTAATAATATCAGCACCTGCTGAAGCAAACTTCTCAATCCACTTATCTGGATCATTCACCATAAGATGTACATCAAATACTTTATCAGAATACTCTCTCATTTTTTTTATAAGGCTCGTATCATAAAACACAGTTGGATCAGGTACAAACTGCCCATCCATTACATCAATATGGAGCCAATCTGCTCAAGCCTTATCTATATCTCGTACTGCTTTCTCTAAATTGGTACGATCAGCTGAAAGTAATGAAGGAGCAATTTTTATGTCTGACATGTAAAAACAGTTAGTATTATAATGTATATATAATACTAACTGTTATACAAAAATCAATATTAGTTTTTAATTAACTATCTATTTTAAATTTCCTTTCACAAAATCTAATATTTCAACCACGTATCAAGAAAAATATTTATTATCTTTATATCTTTTCTCAAGGCTAACCAAAAGGTTATGAGATATGTCTTTCAAATATGTATTTCCAAGGTGGAGTTCACTCATAGTATAGCTCAGGGCTTGAAGTATATCAGCAAACTTAACTATTTGGTTCTCTAAAACTTCATCTTTTTTTTCATCGTACTCATTGTGAGCCTTAATTATCATCTCAGCTATATGGGCATTCTCACTAAAGTGACTTTGTAGTTCTTCTTTGAGGATTTGATTTCATACTTCTTCAAACTTTATTCTAAGGTCCTGAGATTTATACTTTACTGGAGTGACTAGGTCACCGGTAAATATTTCCTCTATATCATGATAGAGAGCATATTTTAGAACCTTGTATCTATCAATAGAAATATCAAACTTTTGTTCTATATCTTCTGCTATTCCATCTGCTAACACTGATACATAGTAGCTGTGCTCTGCAAGGTTTTCTTTATTGAGTACCTTCGTCCCAGAATACCTGATAACATCACTCATTCTGTCAAAAAATCCTTCAAGAAACTGTATTGATATATTATTCTTTTTTCCCATATTTTCGTGTATTTAGATTATAAATTTTTATTCTTTTTATACTGGATTAGATCATCGATACTCCCTATTTTTAATCAAAACTTCTGAGCAAATACGATAAGGTCTGGGAGTCTCGCCATAGTTCCATCATCATTCAAAACTTCACATATCACTCAAGACGGATACAAACCAGCAAGCCTACAAATTTCGATAGATGCTTCAGTATGTCCAGGACGTTCGAGAACTCCACCGTTTTTAGCAACAAGAGGAAACATATGTCATGGCGAAATCAAATCGGCTTTTTCTGAGTTATTTGCCACTATAGCTTTTACTGTCATATCTCTATCAAATGCAGATATTCAAGTTGAGGTTCATTTTGCATCTACTGAAATAGTAAAGGCAGTATGAAATGGGTCTTTATTTTCCTGGCACATAGGAACCAATCATAGTTCACCTGCTCTTTTTTCCGTTACTGATATACAAATAAGTCCTCTCCCATTCTTAGCCATAAAATTAATCTTCTCTGGAGTACAAAACTCTGCAGGAAAAACTATATCTCACTCATTCTCTCTCTTTTCATTATCAACTAATAGAAACGCATTTCCCTTTCGTGCCTCTTCAATTATTATTTCTATACTTGAAATACTCATATACTTTTTATTGGTTTATAACATAATTGATACTCATAGTATATAATTTCTAAGAAGAGTAAAGAAATATATCTCAGTTATGCTATTTCAAACTAGAAATATTGACTTTTGATAAATAAATATTATATTTTAGAAGATTTATAGATTGTTTACTATAAGTCTTTACCGTTCTTTTCAAAATAAATGAGAAATACTTATGATAAATACAAATAAAAAAATAAGAGCTGCCTTCCTAGGTGCTACTGGTATGGTAGGTCGAGAAGGTCTGAGAATACTTTCAAATCATCCTAAAATAGATATAGTTGCCCTTGCAGCTGGACCTAATTCTGCTGGAAAAAGATTAAAAGATTCGATTAAAGACAGGGTTCAAGAACCAAATTTCAATGGTATATCAGATAGTATTTTAAACCTCGTGGTAAAAAATGCAACCGATGATATAGATGAAATTACATCTGAAGTTGATTTCGTATTTTCTGCTCTTGATCTTCCAGATGGAAAGATCATTGAACTTGAAAAAAATTATGCACTTAAAGAAGTCGTAGTGGTATCAAATAACTCTGCCTATAGACCATATAATTATGTACCAACTATTGTACCAGAAGTTAATGGAGAATCACATATTGAAGTTCTTCCTAATCAAAGAAAAATACTTGGTACTGATTATGGATGTATAGTAGTAAAACCAAATTGTGCTGCTCAGTCATATATGGGAATCTTAGATGCTATAAAACATTTTGATCCGTATGATATATGTGTTTCTTTATCTCAAGCTATAAGTGGTTCTGGGAAATATCTAAATGATGTAGAAGAAATACAGGGAAATCAAATGGCACTTCCAGGAGAAGCAAGAAAAAGTGAGAATGAACCCAAGAAGATTTTTGGAAGTGTAAAAAACGGTTTAATAATTCCAAATGAGACACTTAACATTCAAGCTATTTCTTACAGGGCACCAGTACAAGACGGACATTTAGCAAATATATTTTTCAAAACTCGAAAGAATACAGATCCTGAATCAATTATAAAAGCATTCAACGATTACAATCCTCTTGAAAAATATAATCTATATTCTGCTCCTAATCCTCCTATAAATTACTTAGGAGATAATGTGTTCCCTTCTATAAAAAAACACGTTAATAACCAAGGCGGCATGGAATTTACTTGTGGTGGATTGAGTTATAACAAAGAATCTGGAATATACCAAATATCTGGACTTACTCATAACCTTGTACGTGGAGCAGCTGGAGGTGCTATATTAACAGCTGAGTTATTGATTGCTAAGGATATCATCCAAAGCAAATCAAAATAATTTCTTCTGTTATCAATTCTAAAACCCCTTACCTAAGATATAGGTAAGGGGTTTTTTATTTGGTATTTTTTGACTTTCCTAAAAACTATCATATACTCATAATAATTATATCATAATAAAACATAATTATGAACAAAGTTGAAAAAGTAATAGTAAAAGGTGCAGATGGAAATAATTACCTTGCAAGAAATTTTAACGAAGAAGAACTTGATTGAGTTGGAAACCATAGTCATTATTTTTGGAAAAACCTAAACGTTATTCCGAAAAGTATGAAGGAAGAGGCAGAAGTAGTTATTGCAGAAGACGTAAAAACAAAGATCGAAGAGGCAATTGAAGGCAAATTAAAAGAGAGATAATACATTGTATTATCTCTCTTTCTTGGTACCTCATTTTTTGGTTATATTTATTTTGGTATTTCCCCTGTATAGAGCTGCCTTGGTCGTCCAATCTTTGATTTTTGAAGAAGAGACTCTCTGATATGAGCCACCCATCCAGATATTCTTGCTATTGCAAAAATCACTGTATAGAAGCTCTCATCAATACCAAGTGCTTGATAAATAATTCCAGAATAAAAATCTACATTTGGATATAAACTTCTAGATTGAAAATATTCATCATTCAAAGCAGCTTCTTTGAGTTTTTCAGCTATTTCTAACAAATCACTACCCGAGTTCAGTTCTTTTAGAACCTCTTCACAAGCTTCTTGTAATGCTTGTGCCCTTGGATCATAATTTGTATACACAGCATGACCAAAGCCCATAAGTTTTGCTTTTTTTGCTTTCACTTTTTTAATAAAATAGGAAATTTTATCATCGATTGTTATGTTTTTGTTTCCATTTATCTCAGATATATTTTTTATTTCCTTCAGCATATTTATAACTGCTTCATTCGCTCCCCCATGAGATGCTCCCCAGAGAGATGACATACCAGCATCAATACATGCAAATATATTAGCACCAGTTGATGCAGCAAATCGTACTGTAGAAGTAGAAGCATTTTGTTCATGATCAGCATGTAATATAAATATTTTTTCCATTGCTTCTACCAAAGCCTTTGAAGACTTATATGGTGTATGTCGCTCATCGAGTAACATATAAAGAAAGTTATCTATATACCCAAGATCTTTTCTTGGTTCTATCATATCTCTTCCATTATTATATCTATAGATATTTGCTGCTAATATAGGCATTTGAACGAAAAGAATATGAGTAATATAATCAATATTCCCTAAAGGATCACTCTCAATTCTATCATGATGTAAACCAGAGAGAAGAGCGGTAGTTGCCTTCAGTATAGCCATTGGATGAGCATCATCAGGAAATGCTTGTAATATGCAAGCAAGTCCGTCTAAAATACTCATTTCCTTTTTAATACTATTATCAAAACCTACAAACTGAGACTTATCCGGAAGTTCTCCATATATTAATAAATGAGATACTTCTAGATACTTATTTTGCTGAGCGAGGATTTTTATATTTTTTCCTCTATGTAATAAAATTCCTTCTTTCCCATTTATATAGGTAATTTCTGAGTCACACGCACTCGTGTTTCGAAAACCAGGGTCATGCATTAAATATCCAGTATTCTTTAAAAGACTAGAAATATTAATTGCAGGATAACCAAGAGTAGGATATTTTACTTCTAGTGAAATTTTTTTACCATTTGGTAGCGCCAAAGTGGCTTTTTTATCGTTTTCTTTTTGTTGGTCCATAGCATTTTATCAATTGAATTTTAAAGAACGCTGCAACGTGCAGTGAGTGAATAATAAAAATATTATTTAATTTGTCAATATTTTCATATTTATAAAATCCTCACTAAAAAATAGACAAAATCAAATAATCATTATAGTAGAGTGGTTGTATTATTTCCTAAGAAAAACATATGAAGAAGACCTGAATACTCTGATTTATTATAATAACTCTCCTCTGACTCAGTTCTTGTGGGAATCACGTAGAATTCGTAACTATAGGTACTTGAGGTATTACTTGAGTATACTATCCAACCGGATGAGCAATTTCAAGACTTCTCAATATAAAAAAAGATGAATACTTTCTCAAAGCAACCGTTGAGTCAACAGCAGGATCTGTATATAACATAAATGCCGTATTAAATGAAGACTTAGAATTTGGTATCGCACAATCAGATAGACAATACCAAGCTTATAGAGGTCTCGCAGAATGGGAAGGGGCTGGAGCTCAAACAAAGCTTCGTTCGGTGTTCTCTATATACCCAGAATCTGTAACTCTTCTCGTATCATCAGGAAGTAACATACAAACGGTAGAAGATCTCAAAGAAAAAAAGATCAATCTCTGAAATCCTGGATCAGGTCAATTACAAAATGCCCTTGATACTCTTGAAGCTGCAGGACTCAAAGAAGAAGATATAGAAGCAGAATACGTAAAAGCTACTGAAGCTCCAGGACTTATACAGGACGAAAGAATAGATGGATTCTTCTATACGGTTGGACATCCAAATGGAAATATCAAAGAAGCTACTTCTGGAAAAACTCCTATGAGAATAGTTCCAATTGATGGAGAAGTAGCTGATAAACTTATAAATACATATCCTTACTATGCAAAGTCTATTATAGAAAACAGTCTCTATCCAAATTTAGAAAATAGTCAGGATATCAATACATTTTGAGTCAAAGCAACTCTCATAACTTCTGAAGAAGTAGATGAAGAAATCGTCTATAAACTCACGAAAGAAGTATTTGAAAATCTCGACAAGTTTAGAGAACTCCATCCTGCATACTGAGTTATTACCAAAGAAAATATGCTAGAATGACTCACTGCTCCTCTCCATAAATGAGCACTCAAATACTTTAAGGAAGCTTGATTAGATGAATATATAGATGCAAAACTTATAGTGAAAGAAAAATAATTTTTGATCAAAATATATGTCATTTTTTAAAAAATTACTCACGAGTAAAAAGAAAGAAAAAAAGGAAATATCACCAGTAATCTGAGAATTTACTCCAGAATATTCAAGAGCAAGAGAAAGAGTCATAGCCGTAGTAGCAATACTATGGGCTCTTTTTCAAATGCTTCTTCCTCAAGCTATTCTCCTCGATAGTATTACTACCAGATCCATTCATCTTGCTTTTGCACTTATTCTCGCCTATTTAACTACCTCTTTCATCATAAAAAAGAAAAAGGATTCTTCCCTACAAAAGATATTAAAATATATCTGACTAATAGCCTTAATTTTTCTCTCTCTCTATACTGCAATGTATATAAAACTAGAATGGGGATCCATTATAAATAGACTCTGAAACCCCAATACTCTTGATATAATTACTGGAGTCACTCTTATCGTAGTACTTCTAGAAGCCGTTCGTAGAAAAGTATGAGCAGCTCTTTCGATCATCGTAATCCTTTTTAGTATTTATGTATTTACTGCCTCATACATGCCTGAGTTTCTTGCTTTTAAACAAGTAAGTATCAGTAAATACATTACTCAGATTACTCTCTCTACTGAAGGAATATATGGCATACCTCTTGGAATATCTGCCTCTACTATTTACCTTTTTGTACTTCTATGAGCTCTCCTTGAAAAAGCATGAGCTGGTAAATTTTTTATTGACCTCTCCCTCTCTCTTCTCGGAAAATACCGTTGATGATCTGCGAAAGCGGCAGTTGTATCGAGTGGACTTATTGGAACCATAACCTGATCGAGTATAGCAAATGTCGTTACCTCATGAACATTTACTATCCCTCTGATGAAAAAAACCTGATACCCTGCAAAAAAGGCAGCTGCCATAGAAGTAGCTGCCAGTACCGATGGCCAAATCATTCCCCCTATCATGGGAGCTGCTGCTTTTATTATAGCAGAATACGTAAATATTAGTTATATGGAAGTAGCAAAGGCTGCTCTTATACCTGCTATTGCGTCAATGGCAGCACTTTTTTTTATTACCCACCTGGAAGCATGTAAGCTTGGCATAGAAGGACTCAAAAAGAAATATATTCCAAATTTTCTTAAGACCCTTATGTGAGGGTTCCATTATTTACTGGTGATTTGAGTCCTCATATATGAACTTTTTTATCTCAGACACACTCCAGAACTCGCTGCATATAATTCTATACTGCTTCTCATAGCAATAATATTTTTACAAGAGATTTGAAGCTGAGATATCACTAAAAAATGATGTGTAAAATCTATTAAAAAAGCCCTAAAAATAATAACAAAGTGATGTATTAATGGATCAAAGAATATGATAATTGTTGCTCTTGCAACTGCTGCTGCTGGTATCATAGTTGGTTTAGTAACTCTCTGAATCGGTGGTATGATCGCACAAATAGTAGAAACACTCTCTTACTGAAATATATATCTTCTCCTTGGTATTACCGCTATTGCCTCTCTGATACTTTGAATATGACTTCCTACTACTGCCACCTATATTGTTATGGCATCTCTCACTGCGCCACTCATAGTTAATATCTGAGGTGACTACTGACTCGTAGTTCCTCTTATTGCCGCTCATCTCTTTTGTTTTTATTTCTGAATATTAGCAGATGATACTCCTCCTGTTTGACTCGCAGCATATGCCGCAGCAAGTATTGCAAAATCTGACCCCATACAAACTGGTTTACAGTCATTCTCATACGATATACGAACCGCAATCCTTCCCTTTATGTTTATACTCAATACTGATATACTTCTCTACAATATAAGCAATTGGTATCTCTGAACTCTTATATTTGCTATGACGATCGCATGATCACTTATGTTCACGAGTGCTCTCCAATGATGGTTTTTTATAAAAAATAGATTCTATGAATTTCCATTCTTCCTATTCGCTGCTCTCATATTCTTTCATCCTGGTTCGGTAGCAAATATATTTGACTTATGACACTATAAATATTATTTCTATCTTTTAGGGATACTGATCGTATGACTTCTTTGTGTGTCTCAAAAGTACAGAAAAAATTACCAAAATGTTTCACTCTAAAGAGTCAAGCATTTTTTTTTAAACTTCTTTTCTATATAAAATAAAATGTATATAATTTTTTTTGTTTAATAAGTAACCTTAATATATATGAAAAAATATTTCTTTATCATATTTCTATTCATTATCTGATTCTCGTTATCAAGCCTTCATGTAAGTGCCATTGATATGTGTGGTCAAAGAGGTGATCCTTCTGCACTTGAAAAATATTCTGAAAAAGTAGGTTTCAAGTGAGAGATAACACAGTGAGTAAATATCAGAGACTACCCTTGTGCAAATAATACAACGGTTCTTGGAACAGCAAAAACTTGAGAACAATATAATACAACTCATAAACTCCATTGATGGTATGGTGTCACACTTGAAAATGGTCAAACAGGATGGATATGGGATCAAGCTATCAAGAATACTGGTAAAAATATTACTGTTACAGAAAAGAAATACTCACTATCTTCTCAAGACCAAGTACTCGTAAGTAAGATAAATAAAAAAATAGAAGCAATAATAGAGATAAAATGAGCTTCAATAAAAAATATACTACTCGTAAAACTCAGGCAAGTACTGAGCAAGACGAAAACAAATACAAGGATGAACCTTATCATACAAGCTCTCATTGATAATACAGCGAATATAGAAATACTACAAGTAGAGGTAATAGCTGAAGAAAAACCCACCCCCAACCCCTCCCTAGTAAGGAGGGGGGAAGAAAGTGAAACTATTGAGACGACCAGTAATAACCAAATATCAATCGACGAATCAAAAGTAAGACAGAACTGGATTGGTTGGTACAACTCTTATAGACAGAGTCTTTGACTTCACAATTACAGCTATAGTTCAAAACTTGATATAACTTCTCTCGATTGGTCTCAAGTTGCAAAAACAAGATGAGAGATATCGCACAGAAGAGATACTTGAGATAGTTATTATGATTACACAAAAATAGAGTCTTGGCTAAAAGACAGAGGAGTAAGTTGTAAAAATGTATCGAGAGCTACCTATACTGAAAACATTTGATGGGGAACGTTCTCTTGTAGTGATGGAGACTGTACTGAAGAGCTTTCAAATGGGATCAAAAAAACATATGATTTCTTCTTAAGTGAAAAAGATGATGATTATCAACCTCACTATAAAGCTATCGTTCATCCATACTTCAAAAAAGTATGACTTGGGATTGTAGTAACTGAAACAAAAAAAGATTATTATAATTTTTATTTAACCACTCATTTTTGTACGGAAGTTCAATAATAAAATAAGAGAAATTATAATAATATCAGAATGCTAAAGCATTCTGTTAAAATAATCTATTCAACAGAATGCTTTAGCTTTCTGAGTACTTAACTTTTTTTTATTGTATCAAATTCTTCTTGGCCTCCCCTATCTTCTCATCGGTAATAATTTCAATACTTTCTCATAAAAATTTCGGTTTCGTTTTGAAAATTTCTACTTCGAGGAATGCTTTTATTCTTGCGAATACCTCTCTTCTATTATTATATTTTTCTTTTCTATATTTTTGCAGGTTTGTTTCTATTCCAATGGTCTCAATATCAAACCTCTTCGCTATATACATAGCTCTCTTGAGATGAAAATCTTGAGTAAAAAGAGTGAGCTTCTCTGCCCCAAATATCTCCTTTGCCCTATAAATGGAATCATAGGTATCAAAACCAGCATAATCGAGATAAATATCATCTACTGGTACTCACAAGCCAAGTAAATACTTCTGCATTGCTACTGGTTCATTATAGTGAGTATCACTATTATCTCCCGAAACAATTATTTTATCTATTTTATTCTTAATATATGCATCATAAGCAACATTAAGTCTATCTTTTAAGATATCTGAAGGAGTATTTTTTCACTTCACTGCTGCTCAGAATACCAATCCAATATAGTTTTGTTCCAGGTCATTTACTTGTCTATAATGTCAAGTCTTTGAAAAACTGAGTACAAAAATATTGATTATTATGATGCTTAATATTCATAACAAAAGAACTAAAAGTAGATACTTTCAAATATGGTATATTTTATTATTACGAAATGGTATGTTGCTCTTCATATATAACTTTACTAAAAACTATAACACTATTATAGCTATTTTTTCGTGAATACCAAAAATAATTATTGACAAAAATTTATATAAATTTATAATATTTTTGTCGATTTTGTCCTTTTACATAAAACGATTATTATTTCTAGAAATCTAGGAATAATAACTTAAAAACAAAAAGTAATCTTTTAAAATGAACGATAATAAAATAAAAAAAGAGTTTTTTCAAAAATATAATATACTATCAGAAATAAAAACACTCTGCAAAAAAAATAAAATTAAAGAGACTAGGAAATTACTGAAAAAAAATGGTATGACCGAGTATCTTCTCAAAAACGATAAAGATATGATTGTTCTATGTAATTTTTCATTTATAATGCACAAAAATGCACGAAATAATATTTCTAAAAAACTATTAGATCTTGTGGAGAAAGGAGAGACTCCAATCAGTAATGAAAAAATAACAAATATAATACGATCAGTTCTTCTAAAATCTCTACCTGAAGTAAGTGATTTTTCTCAGAAACAATCTTAAAGTAATATTAAAAAAACCTTTTCTCTACATCGATAATAAGAACTTATAACAAGTTCTTATTATCTTTTTTTTTGCCTTCTATAATAAAAAAGACAGATATCTATAAATAAGTGGCAACGAAAATACCACAAATACGACTATCAAGAATAATATCCTTCATTTTGTAAATAATGGTTTTGCGTTAGCTTCTAACACCTCTTCAGATTTTTCATAATTACGAAACCAAGTTAACTGTCTCTTCGCATAATTCCTATTATACTGTTGAACTTGCTCGATAGACTCCTCGAGAGTGATATTTCATTCGAGATAATCAATCACTTCCTTGTATCCTATCGTTTGCATTCAAAAATCTGTTTTCTTGTATCACTTCTCTAATATACTCTTCACTTCCAATACCAATCAAGCACTAAACATCTGAGCCACTCTGATATTAATCCTATCATAGAGTGCTTCCCTATCTCATTTATATGGAGTAAGAAATAGAACATCATATTTCAGTACCTTTTCCTCTCTGAATTCAGTCTTTGATTTTCAAGTGAGTATTTTTATTTCTAGAGCACGTATCACATATCTCAGATTATTAGGATGTATCTCTTTTGCATATTCTGGATCGAGCATTACCAACCTCTTGTATACATATTCGTTTCCAAATTCAAGTGCCTGTTGCTCTAGTTTCGCTCTCAATTGAGTATCAGCGGGAACCCTTGGAATATTAAAATCATATATCAAACTATCTATATAGAGCCCCGTACCTCAACATAAAATAGGTATTTTTGATTCTCAATGTAACCTATTAATGATATTTTCTGCTTCCTGCTTGAACTCTCAGACACTATACTCTCTATCTGGTGGAATAATATCAAGCATATGATGTACCACCCCATCTTTTTCTTCTTCAGTTATCTTCCCAGTCCCTATATCAAGATACTGAAATATTTGCCTAGAATCTGTTGAAATAATTTCTGAGTCTATTTGTTTTGCTACATCAATAGAAAGAGAGGTTTTCCCACTTCCCGTTGGTCAATATATGACTATGATTTTTGGTAATTCAGACTGCTTCTTCAAAAAATTTTCTACTTCCATTTGTGTATTAATCATCGGAATCTTTGACAAGGATTAAAGTTTCTATATCATTATATTCAGAAACAAAAAAGATAAAAATTTTATTAATATACATACCATAATAATGAAAAAAGTACTCCTGATCCTCTGCCTCTTTCTTGCTTCTTGTTGAGCAAATAACAAACAAGAAATTACTCAAGAAGTACCAAAGACCAAACAAGAGAAAACTATTCTCGCTCTCTGAGATAGCCTTACAGCTTGATACGGACTGAATATCAAAGATTCATATCCATCTCAGCTCGAAGACATTCTGAAAGAAAATGATTATAATTACAAAGTAATTAATGCGGGGATCAGCTGAGATACCAGTAGATGAGTAGTAGAAAGACTGAGTCTCTACCAAGACCTTAATATCGATTTAGTAGTTCTTGTTATAGGTGCTAATGACTGATTCAGAGGAAATAGTATAGGAGATCTGAAAAAAAATATTATAACAGCTGTAGATACTTTCAAAAAACAATGAGCTCAAGTAGTCCTCTGATGAATGGATATACCTCTCAACCTCTGACTCAGCTATAGAAATAGTTTTAAAAAAGTATATCAAGAAGTTGCCAAGTCAGAAGACATTCCACTCATAGATTTTTTCTTAGAGTGAGTTGCCTGAGATAGAAGTTTGAATCTTCCTGATGCCATACACCCAACAAAAGAATGATATGCTATAGTGGTAGATAATCTCTATAATTTCTTAATACGTAATAACCTTATACAAAAATGATAACCATAAAAAAACTTTGTAAGTACTTCCAAATTGAGGATGAGAAACTTCATATTTTTAAAGATTTAGATATCACTATAAAAAAATGAAGTACGAATGCTATTATATGACCAAGTGGTTCTTGAAAATCTACGTTCCTCAATATACTCTCTGGACTCGATACTAACTTTGAAGGAGAAGTTATAATAGGAAAGCAAGATATTTCTCAATTTTCAGAACAAAAAGCGACTGAATTTAGAGGAAAAAATATATCGTTTATATTCCAAAATTTCAATCTCTTTGATAACCTTACTGTCAAAGAAAACATAGATATTGTTTTAGAAATAAATGACTTGAAGAGAAATTTCTCTACTGATGAGATAATAGAACTCGTATGATTGAAAGACAAAACTCACTCATATCCTTTTCACTTGAGTGGTTGAGAAAAACAAAGAATAGCTATTGCAAGAGCATTTGTATGAAATACGGGTCTCCTACTCGCTGACGAACCAACTGGAAATCTTGATTCAATAAATACGAAGAAAATAATGGATCTTATAATCGATCTCAATAAAAAAACAAAAAATACCATTATAATGATTACCCACGACCTTAATATTGCAAAACTTGCTGACAATATATATGAACTTAAAGATTACTGATTAGATAAACAATAATTTACCACTAAAACTCCCCCTTAATCCCCCTCAATTGAGGGGGAAACTGAGCGATAGCGAAGTAGGGGGAGCAAAAAATAAAATAATAAAACTATGTTTGAAAAAGTATTCAAAATTCTCTTCTTTTCAGAGAAAAAATTCTTTGTCTTTATATTTATCAGTCTTTTTCTGAGTATTTTTTCATATGTATTTTCTGGAAACCTTATAGAGTCAGTCAATGACTCCGTTCAAGAGCAGATCAAACCAGTAGTATGATGAGATATCGTATTTGGTGCCAGTGAGGATTTTCTCAGTAAAGAATACTTTCTAGAAAAATATGAGGATATAGAAGTCTCTAAACAAATAAGCTTCAATGCAACGGTATTCATAGATAAGCAACCAAAACTATTTGATGTCATAGTCTATGATGAGAACTATCCCCTCTACTGAGATTTTGAATATCAAACACTCAACCCAGATGGAGACATCGTCCTCAATCAAGCAAACTATGAACTATTAAAAGGTACACCAATTGAGATACTATCAAGTGAGTACCAAGTAGCGTGATACTATACTCAGAGTCCTTTGAGTGAAATCTCTTTCTTTAATGAAGGAAGATACCTCTATATACCTTCTTCAAAGTTCGAAGACACACTCGTTGAAAATCTTTCCAGAGTAGATTATTCATATTTTATCAAATATACTGGAAATGATTCTACCCTTCTCGAAACCATAATAAACGATCCGAATCTAGAGAATATAAGAACCAGAACCACAAGTAGTAGAAACCAAAGTTTAGATAGTATTATCTGAAGACTGGGAACATTCATATCAGTTTTTAATCAAACTATCTTTATTCTTACATTTTTTATCATTATCCTTTCCATTGAAAGTTATTATAGAAAGGTATTGAAGAATCTTTGAGTGCTCAACATACTTTGATGCAAAAGATATAAAATACTTTTTTATAACTGAATATTCTTCCTCCTCTTCCTTATTATTAACCTACTCCTAGTATCGATTACGGTGTATATGCTTATTAAATGATTCCACAGTTCGTATGGGGACTACTTTAGTTTCTATCCTTCTACTCTTATAAAATGAGCTCTCGTATGATTTGTTATTATATCTGTATGAGTATTCTCTTCTTTTTATAAAATATTTTGAACCTCGAGTCTTGAACTTATAAAAGAAAATACCAGCCTGAGTATTTATAAAATTTTCTACTATATTCAATACCTCTCCCTGATATTCGTTTGATTCCTTATTATCAATCTTATATCAGGAAATAGCCTGTATAGCTCGATAAAAACTGCCTTTCTTTTTCTGGTTATATTTATTATTCTTCTATGAATCATTCACTGAATTCTCTTCCTGATATATAAGATACAAAGATTCAAGAACTTTTATATAAGAGATGCTATCAGAGATACCGTAAGGCCTGGTAATATATCATACCTTATCGTATTCTCTACACTTATTAGTTTTACTGGCTTTATTATCTTCTCTTCACTCTCCCTTTCATTTCTTAGTTTTCTCAATATTACCAAAACAGTTGGAAATGATAGTTTTGTAATCAATGTTCTCTCTTCAGATATCCCAAAGATAGAAAAATACTTTGGAGATGACCTGATATATGAAATAATACCTTCTAGAATACAGAATATTAATAATAAGACACTCGAACAACACTTTGAGAGAGAAAGAGCCTCTGGTGAGTTCTCAAGAGAATTCTTTAGTACAACTAACACATTAAATGAGAATATAATCAAATGAAAAAGACTTCAAACTTGAGAGGTATCAATTGATGAAGAGTTTGCAAAACGCATCAATATTAAAATATGAGATGAAGTAACGTTTCTGATTGCAGGAATAGAAAAGACTCTGAGAGTCGTTAATTTTAGAGAGGCGCAAAGAAATGGAACGAGTCCTTTTTTCTATTTCCAGTTCAAACCAGAAAACTTTGAGTGATTCCCAAAAACATATTTCATCAGCTATAGTTCAAAAAATAAAGAAGTAGGTTTTGATAAAAAAGTATTTGAAGATGTTTGAGGTCATATATCCTTTATAAAAACTGGAGAAATACTCGATATTGTAATTTCTCTTTCTGAAAAAGTTATATTTTTTGTCTATATTGTCCTCTCTTATATTGCTATTTTTACATTCCTAGCCTTTCTCGTTGCTCTATTGTTTCTCCAGTCATTCAAAACTCATAAGAAGAAAGTACTTCTCTATCTATGAAGTCCTCAAAAAAAGATACAATTCAACTTTAACTTTGAATATGCATACCTCATCATTCTTGGGTTCATTTTAAGTATTATTGTATCATTTGTTTTACTGCTTCTAGTTTTCAAAAATATAGACTATTTTTCTTTAGAGTGGAATAGCCTTGGATACTGAATAGGTCTTTGTATTATCTATTTAATCACGATATTTTCAGGTTTTAAAATATTTTGAAAATAATTCCTAAAAAAAGCTTGACTTGTTTATGTTTTTTCATAAAATACCCAGGCATTTAGGAATGCCACTTTAGCTCAGCTGGTAGAGCACTCGCCTTGTAAGCGAATGGTCGTCGGTTCAAATCCGACAAGTGGCTCCATTTTTTTATTATATGGGCAGATATCAGAGTGGCCAAATGAGGCGGACTGTAAATCCGCTAGCTTTGCTTTCGGGGGTTCGAATCCCTCTCTGCCCACCATTTAAAAATAAAAAGAAATTATTGATTTACTATGATCAATGAATTTAGTGTAACAATATTATGCCGGGATGGTGGAATTGGTAGACACGTCGGTCTTAGAAGCCGGTGCTTTACAGCGTGAGAGTTCAAGTCTCTCTTCCGGCACCATTTATCCAATATATTTATATATTTTTGTTTCGTACTTTGGCGAACAAATTAAAACAAAGTGAATTATGAAAACTGGAATACATCCTGATGCTAAAAAAGTGAATATAACTTGTTCTTGCGGAGAAGAATTTCACGTAAAATCGACTATAGATTGAGACCTTAAAGTGGAAATATGTTCTGCTTGTCACCCATTCTATACTGGAGAACAAAAAATACTCAAAACTGGTGCTGTTGATAAGTTCTACGCTAGAATGAAAAAAACAGAAACTCTTAAAAAATAAAATTAATAAAATAAACTATGTCAAATATAGTAGTAATGTTTTCATTCTCTATACTCAGTTTTATTTTTTGAATGCTACTAATTCCCAAATACATAAGGGGGTTAGTAGTTTTTAAAATGGGACAAAAAATCAGAAAAGAAGCTACTATTTGAAAAGCAGCCGAATTTCATAAACTCCATAAAGAAAAAGAATGAACTCCAACTATGGGATGACTCATAGTTCTTATTCTTGTTTTTGCTATGGTAATAATGAGTGTGTTACTTCAATGGTTTGATTTTGTAAACCATTCCCTCTTCAATAGAAATGAAACCTATCTATCACTCTTCACTCTAGCGAGTGTATGACTTCTCGGAACTATAGATGATATCATGAATATTAAACATATATGAAAAAAAGGATTGAGCGTAAAGTTCAAATTTATATGGATTACTATTCTTGCTCTGATGTGAGCTCTTTGGTTCTATTATAAACTATGATGGAGTGGACATGCTTTGAATCTCTCGTTTCTCTGAGAATACCAAATATGACTTTGGTTTATACCATTATTTGTACTCGTATTCGTTTCTATAACTAATAGTGTCAATATAACTGATTGACTTGACTGATTAGCCGGATGATTGCTCTTGATGAGCTATTGAGCATATGCATTCATTACCTATGACAAGTGAATGTTCCTTCTCTCTACTCTTTGTGTTACTATTATATGAGTAATGATTGCCTTCCTTTGGTTCAATGTAAAACCTGCTAAATTCTATATGTGAGATGTATGAAGTCTTGCCCTTGGAGCAAACCTTTGAGTGATGGCTATGCTCACTAATACTATGCTTGTTTTTCTCATCATTTCTCTCATATTCATCTGGAATACTCTTACTGTTATACTCCAACTCTTAAGTAAAAAACTTAGAAAAAAGAAAATCTTTCGTATCGCTCCCTTTCATCATCATCTTGAAGCTCTCTGATGGGCTGAGGAAACTATTGTCTTCCGTTTCTGGATGATACAAATTATGTTAACTGTTGTTGGAATTATTGTGTATTCTTTGTAAAAATAATACTCATAAAAAAATAGCTTTTTATAATCAAAAAGCTATTTTTATTTTTCCATTTAATTCGTTTATATATTTTTCATCAAGAGTTCATAATCTATTGATTATCCTTGATTCATCAACAGTTCTTACCTGTAATAAATCAATTCGAGAAGTTACCTTAAGAGCATTGCTAGTAGATGATTCAACTATGAGTGTATGCGGAAATATTTTAATAACAGAAGATATAATCGCAATTACAAATGTCTTTGATACACTATTCGCATAATCGTTCTGTATAATGATACAAGGTCGAATTCCAGCTTGCTCACTCCCCTTTACTGGATTCAAATCTACTAAAACTATATCGTATTTTTTCATTGACTATAAATAACTCAAATATTCACTATTTTCTTTCATTTCATTCAAATACTCAGTATCATTTCACATCTCTTTATAAGCACTTACAAGAGAACGGTGTTTTTTATTTTCCATATAATTAGATATAATACGCTCCAAAAGAGCCCTCTTCGTAAGTTTATTTTTTTTCGCTTCCACATCTATAAATGTATACAGTATAGGATCAATATTCGTCATCAACTTTGTGCTCATATATATGTTTTAATATATAAATATATATGTAATTATATATTATATACTTGTATATGCAAACTTTTTTATCTTAGTAGACTTAATAAGGATAAAAATCTTTTGACATATATTTTTTTTCCATATAATAAGTCTACTTTCTAAATCAAAGACCGTGGGCAAATGTAAGACCTACCGAGATGGAGAATGGATAATGTTTTGAATGAAAACTATAATATATCCTTTTTTTATCAAAAAAATGGATTTTTTTAAACATTAAAATTATAATTGATAATTTAATATAACAATGGCTGTATCAAAAGCAAAAAAAGTAGAAATACTTGAAGAACTCGTAACAAAATTTAAAGAAGCTAAATCTATTGGATTTGCTGCTACTACTACTCTTACTGTTTCTGATTTCTCATCTTTGAGAAAAGAATTAAGAGAAGTTGGTGCTACATATAACTTAGCAAAAAAGACACTTATAAGAAAAGCATTAAAAGATGCTCTTGATATAGATGTAGATCTTGCTACTCTTCCTGGTCAAATAGGTGCTGTATGTTCGAATGACGATGCTGTAGCTGGTCTTGGAAAAGTAAATGACCTTGTTAAGAAAACAAAAGGTGAAAAGATTACTTGGGCTCTTTCAATATTTGAATGAGAAATAAAAGACCTTGAATCAACAAAGGTAATTGCAGCCCTTCCTTCAAGAGATACTCTTCTTGGAAGATTGGTTGGATCTCTCCAATCTCCTATTGCAGGTCTTGCAAGATTCTTCGATGCTGCTAAGGGTGACCTAGAAGCAAAAGGAAAAACAAAAGTTGGTGAACTCGAATGAGCAGCAACTGAAGAAGCTCCAAAAGCTGAAGAACCTAAAATAGAAGAGAAAAAAGAAGAAGCACCTAAAGTTGAGGCTGCTCCAGTAGAAGAAACAAAAGAAGCTGAAGCTCCTAAAACTGAAGAAGCTCCTACTGAGGAAAAGAAAGAAGAAGAAAAACCTACAGAAGCATAATTGATGATTAGTATACTTATTCCCTGTTTTCAGGGAGTAAGCTACTAGCTATTAATGCTAGCAAATATATTTTTAATTTATAATATTATACTTATGGCTGAATTAACTACAAACGCTGCTAAGATTCTAGATCTAGTAAAAGAACTTACAATCGTTGAACTAAATGACCTAGTAACTGCTATGGAAGAAGAATTTGGAGTTTCTGCTGCTGCTCCTGTAATGGTAGCTGGTGCTGCTGTTGGTTGAGATGACGCTGAAGCTAAATCTGCTTTTGATGTAGAATTAACTAATGCTGGTTCTTCTAAAATTGCTGTTATTAAAGTAATTAGAGAACTTACTGGTCTTGGACTTAAAGAAGCAAAAGATCTTGCTGATAACGGAGGTAAAATCAAAGAAGGTGTATCAAAAGATGATGCAGAAGAAGCTAAAACTAAGTTAGTTGAAGCTGGTGCTGAAGTAGAAGTAAAATAATTTTGACTTCTAAAAATATGAGCTATTATAATTTAGCTCATATTTTTTATATTCGGGATTCGCCAAGTGGTAAGGCAACGGACTCTGACTCCGTTATCGGGGGTTCGAATCCCTCATCCCGAACCATAAGTGATTTTCATCTAAATCTCCGAAACGGAGATTTTTTGTTTTTTTTAGTAAAAAAATCACTAAAAAAACCACCTCCCTTAGGGAGGTGGAATAGTCTATATTTTTATATATCCATAGACTGGAATATACATTACACGAAAATCAAATTTTTCAGAGTGTATATTTTTTCGTGAGTTCTCGAATGCTTCAGCATATTTTTTACCAATACTAGATTTCAAATGTGAATAACCTGTATTATACATAGAATACGCACATAATCTTTTTTCCTTTCCAGTAAAACCATTTTTAGAACAAGTCTTATAATTATCACCAAGAATTTTTGCTGATACCCCTATTGATTTAAAAGGGTTCATAAGTGATAAATATGTTTTTTGTACTTTTTCTGACTTAATCCAATGAGAATTTATCTGGAATGGTCCGACATCAAAGTTTTGTTTTAGTGTTTTAAGTACTGAGTGAATATATACAAATGCAGAAAACTCATACTTAAATGTGTGAGCACCTGATAGTATCATTGAACCAATCAATCCCCTCTTGTTAACATTCACAACCATAAATTGCCCTGATGATTCTCTCTCCATAACTGCCTTTAAATCATTCTGTGTCAGGTTATGTTTCGTTTCATATCTCTCGAAAGGAATTTTTCGAGGAATAATATTACCAAACAATATAATATATAGTATAGGCATCAAGAGTATGACCGAAATAATTAAAGCTCTATTTTTTTTAGGAAAGAGCTTATAAAGACTTGGTAATGATTTGCACAAATATAATACCGCCTTAAATGTAAACGATATTAAAAAGAATAATGCTTGTGCAAGATGCTTTAAAAATAAAATAAACATAATTAAGACTACAAATAAAAGTGAAAATGAACATGATACTTTTTTATTATAAGTTTTTTACAAAAATAGTCAATAAAAATGTATTCACTGTTACTTTATTTTTTGTACATAAAGTTGACTATATAGATAAAAACAAGTAAAGTAATAAGAGCACCTAAAATAAACGTAAAACATGAAAATACTTGTAATAAATAATAAGTGAGATGATCTGCCAAATTTCAGAAAGTCTCTAAAAGAATATAATTTTGATATAATAAACTTTGATGCAGTAAAAAGAGATGATTATAAAGAATATGACCTTGTGATTCTTTCTTGAGGAGAAGTATATGAAGTACATGAAAACCCTGAAAAATTTGAAGAGGAATTGGAGTTAATACGACTTTGTGACAAACCTATTCTTGGTATCTGCCTAGGACTTCAAATGGTAGCCTATGCATTCGGAGAAACTCTTATGAAACTTGAAAAGTACTACAAAGAAACAACTCAAGTTACTATAATGCAAGAAGATAAACTTTTTACAGGATTACCAGAAAAATTTACTGCTAATGTAGATCATAGGTGGTGTGTTCCAAATCCAAAGAACTTTGATATCATAGCAGTTTCATACCACTGTATAGAAGCCCTTAAACACAAAGAGAAAGAAATTTATTGAGTACAATTTCATCCTGAAATCCTTGAATGAGAAGTAAATGGACATATAGTAATGGAAAATTTTCTCAACCTCTACAAAAAATAAAGAAGCTAACTTGCTTCTTTATTTCTTCTCTTTATTACATCTTCTATTGTTTCATTATTCTCATTTACTATTGCACTTCTAAAATACTTTTTATAAATCAATAAAATCATTTTATCATCTTTTTCAATAATATACTCGAAAAGCTTCTTCCCAGGTTCAATCTCAAAATCTAAACAGCCTCTTACATTATCACCATAATGCTTTCTTGCTGCTTCGAAATTGTAATCTATATATTCATAATTACTATTTATAATCGCTTCTCATAAAGTTTCTGTTAACTCACTCATAAATAAGATATAATTAAATTAAAATCTATAGAATTATAATGAGTAACTATTAAAGTCAATAGAATATAAATTTAAGTTATTATTGATTTTAGCGTATTTAAAAAATCATCCATTTGCTCTCTCGTACCAATAGTAACTCTCATATAGTTATCTATATCAGGACTCCCCTTGAAATGCCTCACAAGAATATTTTGTTTTTCTAACTGATTTGCTATATCCTCTGCTGATATATTGTTACTTTTATATTGTATCAACAAGAAATTCGCATGACTTCCACCTACTTCAAATCACATTCATTCAAGTTGCCTTCTCGTATATTCTCGTACTTCTAAAATCTCTTCTATCTGCTCCTTATAAACGTTCATATTCTCTAATAAGGTATAGAGTGATGTAATAGCAAAGGTATTGAGATGGTATGGAAGTTGTAGTTTCTTAAGATTTGATATAATATTTTTATTAGAAACAGCATATCACAATCTTGCTCCAGCCATAGAATATGCCTTTGAAAAAGTTCTTGATACGATGAGGTTATCAAACTGCTCAATCAAATCAATACTACTCTCTCATCAAAAATCTATATATGCCTCATCCACTAATATGAGAGAATGAGGATTCTTGCTCACGAGCTCTTTGATATCCTTTTTTTCTATAATATGACCAGTAGGGTTATTTGGATTACAAACTATTATAAGCTTTGGTTTTCATTCTGATATTTCTTGAATTGATGGAAGATATTTTTTATCTTGAAATGGAAGTTCACTATAATCTGTTCATATTCCCTCAGCAATATTCTTATAGAGCGTGAATGTGGGACCGAAAGTCAGTACTCTTTCACCTGGTTCGAGCACTGCTGACATGATTCATTTAATAATGGCACTCGAGCCATTATCGATGATTACATTTTCTATACCATATCAAATATAGTTTTCAAATAATTGAGAGGTTTTATTTGGATCTAGAATACTGTACTTTGATAGGTCAGTAGATCGTAATATTTCTGATATACTCTCTTGAATCTTAGATGGCAATCCATAATTACTTTCATTTGCATTGAGTTTTATACAAGTATCTGTAGATATTTTTCAAAACACATAAGGCTTCAAGCGAACTACTTCTTTTCTAAAAAATTGACTCATATTCTTAAAATTCAATTATAAAACTACTTCCCTTTCCTTCTTCACTTTTCATTAAAATTTTTAACTTATAAATATCAGCGATTTTTTTTGCAAGCGCGAGTCATATACCAAATCCATTTTGTCCCCTACTACTATCAGATTGGTAGAATCTATGAAAGATTTTTTCTTGGTCTTCTTGTTTTATACCTACTCCATTATCAGATATAATAAGTTTCGACTTTTCAAGAGTAATATCTACTTTTCATCATTTTCAAGTATACTTTATCGCGTTTCCAAAAATGTTTGAGAATAAAATGTAAAAATATTGTTTATTCATTGTAAAAAACTTCTTATTCTTTACCTCAAATCAAACCTTAATATTTTTCTTATCCGACTCTACACTAAATTCTTTTACAATAAGTTTTATTTCTTCTTCTATATCAAGTTTCTCTCATGTATAATTATTATTTATATTTGATAACTCTATAAGACTTTCTATAAGATGATTGAGTCTTCTTACTTCTAAAAGGCCCTCTTGTACTAACTCCTTATCAAATTTCTTGGTTTCTTTTATAAGCTGTAGATTGGAATCAATCACAGATATGGGAGTCTTTAATTCATGTCCAGCATTATGAATAAAGTCATGCATATCAGCAAAACTTTGTTCTACTGGTTCTAGATTTCTCGATACAAAACGGAATCAAAGATAGTAAAATAATACCGAAAAGAGAAAGATAATAAGTGTGAAATATGAAATATCCTCTAAATAATCTCAGAAATCGTATCTTACTTTTTTAAAAAGTATCAGTTTATTCCCACTCTTATAATCTATAACAGATACTACAACCCCAGAATCTATAATCACCTGATTCTTTCCACTTCTGAAAACCTCCTCTACTACTCATAAATCAATATCATTTTTTATATCTTGAGATATAATCTCATTTTTTCAGTTCAGTACAATAAAATTCATAAATTTTCCATCTTCTATTCTATCATGTTTGTCACCTTTATGTCATCCTCTATTTGGGTTCAGAAACTTTTTCTCAGAACTAAAAAATGATGATATTTTATTAATTGGTATATCAATACTTCTTAATTTATTTGATAAAAGAAACATGTCTTCTTTTTCTACCTTATTGACTGATATATATTTAATAGAAAAAAAACTAAACTGTAAAAATACAGCAACACTAAAAACTAACAAAGTAAAAATTATTGTGAGCCTTCTTTTTGTATGTAATAATTTGTTTTTATCCATTTTATTGAATTATATATCAAAATCATTTCTTGGTTTCTATCAAATCTCTATCTAGTTTCTTTCTCAAATAACCGATATAGACATCTACCGTTTTACTAAACATAAACTCTTCGAATTCTCCCCATACTTTTTCATAAATATCTTTTCTTGAAACTACTTTTCATCTGTTTTGAACCAGGTACTTGAAAAGATCAAATTCAAGAGTTGAGAGCTTAATAGGAATACTTCACTTATGAACTTCTATTTTTTCTAGATCAATGAGGTATTCTCATACTTCTATCTTGGTATTGCTCTTGTTTTTTAAATTTCTTCTTCAGAGCGAATGAATCCTTGCAATCAACTCATCATAATCAAAAGGTTTTGAGAGATAATCATCTGCTCATACATTGAGTCATTCAACAATGTCTGTTTTTGCTGATCTTGAAGTAAGCATAATTATAGGAGTATCTTTTCATTTTTCTCTCAATGCTTTACATACCTCAATTCCATCCATACCTGGTAAATTGATATCAAGTATAATCACATCATAAAAATTTATAGACGCTTTATAGAGTCCGTCTTTCCCATCAAAACTTATATCACTTGCTATGTCTTTGAGTGATAAAAATCTTATGAGATTTCGAGAGAGGATTTCATTATCTTCAATGACTAATACTTTCATAGTTAATATTGGTTATAAATATATAAGCATTGTACCCATTTTGGTTAAGAATCAAGTAAGAAAAAACCCCCTATTGGTACGTAGGGGGTTTTGTAGAACATCATTTTAAAAATTATTTTCTGATAGAATAATTAATTAATAAGTGCTTCTATATCTAAATCAGTTTCTTCTAACTTTTCAGTTATAAGGTCTTGGAGAGCTATAATTTTAGAAAGAGTTATTTCTTTTTGTTCATCAGACAAAACGGTACTTACCTCTGTCTTTGTATATAGTCCTTCTAGTTTTCCTAATATTCTTTTGAGTTTATCATCTGAGATATTTTCTATTTTATTACCTATTTTCTCTAAAAATTGTGTTTTATAAGTTGAAATAGTTTCTCCTCTTACTTCTCTAAATGCTTCTCTTTTTTCTTTTATTTCTTGTTTCTCTATCCTTTTTGCTTCTTTTTCAGCGTGATGCTCTTCCATCTTTTGAACTATCTCACTATCTTCTCATAGAAGGGTTTTTATCTCCTCAAAATTACTACCTCTAAGAGCTTTCATTTGCTCTCTAAATTCTTCTTTCTTCTCTGCATCTCATTCAAATTCTTCAAAAGACTCATGGAGAGCTTTTATAGCTTCTTTATGCTGAGATTTTAGTTCTTCTAATTGCGTTTGTGTATCTTCGTCTAGATTCTCAAAGAGTGCTTTCATCTCTTCTCTTTGTTCAGAGTTCATTCATTTTCATTTATGAAATTCACCCCTACCTCATTTTTTATGCTCTCCTCTTTCTCACTTAAATTCTTGTCTTTGCTCTGATTTTTCTCATCTCTTACCTACTTCATACTCTCAATTATCATAATCTGCTGATACTGATGTAAGGGCAAGTCCTGTAAGTAAACTCGTAATAATTCATATAGTTGTAATTTTTTTGTTCATAATGGGTATAATTATTAAATATTTTATAAATTCTTCTATCTCTATATATTTTTATATTTTTGTCTCCTCTTCAATTATTCATTATTAGGATAAAAATATTTCTTAAATATATATTGTGCGTGTATCTTTCCGGAGAATACATAAAGCATTATACCAATCTATAGTAAGAGAAAGTTAAGAAAAGGAGGGTTTTAAAAAGAGTAGTGAAATCTTGAGAGCCTGAAAGTGTAGTACCACTATATGCTAATTGTAAAGCTTTCATAAAATTTACCTTTCAAGAAGTAGTTCTCAACTGATTAATTCCTCCAGTTAATACTAATATAGCTCAAGGCATATAATCAAACTCTCAGGTTACAGGTCACTCAAATAAATATGGCTGATAATTAGAAGGAAGATTCTTAGACTTGTGATATACAAAGTTTTTGTCCGTTATAATATTTACTGCATCCAAATCTTATAAATCAGCCGCGATAATACTCGGAATAGCTAAAATATTACTTCAAGATACCAATATTTTCCCATTATAGTTTCATCTAACCAGTGCTTGGAATCATGTATGATCAGCTGACTTTGATTTCTCTAAAATCCCCCCTATCTCATACTCTTGATGTGATTTTGTAATAGAGTAGGTATAATCATTCTCAAATAAAGCATCAAATGGTTTTGTCATAATTCTAGAATGATCTTTTATAATGGAATCACCAAATGTACCTTGCTTCCATACAGTAGCTCCACTATAAACTACACTTTCAAAATCGGAAGGAACTGGATAGAGTGACTGAACTATTTTTGTTAACTCTAAAGATTTATCAATAGTAGATATATCCTGAATTCTCTTACTATCTCTAGCACTAATAGTATATTCTCACAGAGCAATAAATGCTATAGTCCCCAATACCAATAATATACTAATAGTCACTATAAGTTCGACCAATGTAAAACCTCCTTTTTTCATTTTATGTTGAATTAAATGTAAAACTAATCTGTACCCCCCATAATAGTTTCTCTCTTAAAACGGAAACAAGTGTCAGAATTCTGACTGAAATAACTCTAATAATCACTGATCAGATTGCGTAGATAAAAGTATACTGAAGTTTTGAGAACCTGAGAGAGTAGTTCCACTATATGCTGTCTGCAAAGACTTCATAAAGTTTATTTTTCAAGTAGATGTTGATAGCTCGCTCATGCTCCCACTTAATAAAAGTAAATCTCCGGGAAGATAATTAAATGAACCCGTCATAGATCATTCTCATACATATGATTTGTAACTTGAAGGAATATTCGAATATTGGTCATATACTATATTCTTATTCGTTACTATATCCTCAGCATCAAGGTCTCATAGGTCAGCGGTAATAATACTCGGAAGTGCTAATACATAGTTCTGTCACGATATAAGTATTTTCCCGTTATAGCTTCCCTTTACTAAAGCTTGGTATCAAGTCGTATCAGATGAGAGTGGCTGTTCAAGAATTCATCCAATTTCATATTCTTTCTGAGACTGTGTGACGGAATAAGTATAATCATTTTCAAATAAAGCGTCAAGTGGTTTTTCTATAATTCTAGATGTATATTTAATTATAGAGTCACCAAATGTTCCCTGTTTCCATACTGTCGTTCCACTATAATTAATATCCTTATAGTCAGAAGGAACCGGGTAGATAGAGTTATCGATTCTTGAGAGTTCTAAAGATTTATCAATAGTAGATATGTCTTGAATCCTCTTCGTATCCCTTGATTGAATCGTGTATTTTGTATAGGTCTGAAATACTAATGCTCCTAATATAGCAAATACAGTCACTACGATTACTAATTCCGTTATAGTAAAGGCCTCTTTCTTCATAAGTCTTTTCTTTAGTTATATTAAATCGAACTGAGTCTATTTTCTTACACTCTTGATAATATCTATTTTCTTGATAGCAATAGCTCAGAGCGTAAAGAATCATACTATAATATTTATTCCATTTATCAAAACACATAACAAAGTAAATCACAGAATAATAAGTAATTTCTTGTATAATTCCTCAATACTATATTTATTAATAATCAATGAACTTAACACTATTACATTGATCAGACTCAGGAATACAAATATAAATATATATATGAAGAGTAAAAACAAGGCAAAAGGTATTCAAATAATACTAATAAAAAGCAGAAGAATAACTACTGGAGTACCAATGATAGTTACGAATCCAAAGAGAAAACTCTTTCCAGTTTGTTTTCTGAGGTTCTCAGCTACTTGAGTAAAGAGTTTTGCAAAATAAAAATAAATCAGTGAAGCAAACAAAAGTACTCAAAGGATTTTCACCAGAAGATATGAAGCAATAAATCCGAAAAAGTTCTCTTTTACCTCTTCTTTTATCATATTCTTTGTAAATATAACTCCTCATTCTGAAATATTTTCAAGCTCTGCTATACTCTCATCACTTTTATAATTTAGGTTTCCTATAATACGTCCTGTCTTACCTGGATTTTTAAACTCTCAGAGATTTAAATCAGTATTTCAATAAATGGTCCCGTTTAGTACAAACTCTCATGCAGCTATCTTGGCTGATCACTTTACTTCCCCATCTAAAAATACCCTTCAGGCTCATACTATTAAGTCTCACTCAATGGTTACCCCCTTCTCTATTCTTATATCTCCTGCTCAGATAACTAAATCTCCGCCAATATTTCATGTAACTTTTACCGTTCCTCAACCTGCTCTCACATCATCTCAAACATTTCAAGATATTACAAGATCTCAACCTGCTATAAGCAAATCTTCCTTTACATCTGAGAGAATATGCAGTTCTCAACCAGTAATAATGAGGTCACCATTTATCGGAGCGTTTACATCTACCTTCCCTCCAGCTGCATAGAGATCACCAAAAACCTCCTGAGTTACATAAAGATCTTCTCCTGCTTGTACATCAAATGCATGTACTTGAATTCCTGAAAGTATTGTAAACAATAGCACTATTCAAATATATATTTTTTTCATAGTAAAAACACTAAGGAAATAAAAATAAACCTGTATTATACTAAGCTATAGTACAAGTTTTAAAAAAAATCACAAGTTTTGTAGAACTTGCGATTTCATATGTTATTTTTAAGAAAAACTCTCTTCAATAAATTTCTTTATTTCGTCTTCATGAATTTTTGCATATCATGTTGCAGGTGAAGCTGAAGCTGGTCTTCAGATATATTCTACATTCTTTCCAGATGCTTCGCTTATATAATCTCTGATAAAATTCCAAGCTCACATATTCTTTGACTCTTCCTGACACCATACAATTTGTTTGTATCATTTATACTTCCCTAATTCTTTTTGAAGCAAGGAGGTATCAAAAGGATAGAATTGCTCGACTCTGAGTATAGCTGTATCATTTATTTTCTTTGTTTCCCTTGCTTCCAAAAGATCATAATATACCTTTCCAGAACATAAGATCACTTTTTTTACATTCACTAGTTTCTCTTTCTCTCAGATAATTGGTTGAAATTTAGAATGAGTAAAATCTTCTATATTTGATACTACAGATTTATGACGAAGAAGTGATTTTGGTGACATAACAACTAATGGTTTTCTATCTTTTGAATGTACTTGTCTTCTCAAACAATGGAAAAAATTTGCTGGAGTAGTACAATTTACTACTCTCATATTATTCTCTGCACACGCTTGGAGATATCTTTCAAGTCTTGCAGAACTATGCTCTGGTCATTGCCCTTCATATCCGTGTGGAAGCAGCATAGTAAGGTTTGATTTTCTAAACCATTTGGTTTCACTCGAAGCTATAAACTGATCAATAATCATTTGAGCCCCATTTGAGAAATCTCAGAATTGGCCTTCCCATATAGTAAGTGCATCAGGAGCAGAAAGTGAATATCAATATTCATACCCAAGAACTGCCAGTTCAGATAATAAACTATCATGAACTTCATATTCAGCTTGATCCTCACTGATATGATTCAAAGGTATATATTTTTCTCATGTTTCTCCATCATGAAATACCGAATGTCTATGAGAGAAGGTCCCTCTTCCTGAATCTTGTCCGGTAATTCTTACTTTAAATTTTTCACCCAGTAAGCTTCAAAATGCGAGTGCTTCTCCGGTAGACCAATCAATTGGTTTTCATTCTTCAAACATCTTTTTCTTTGCATCAAGACTTCTCTTCACTTTACTATTTACATGAAAATTTTCTGGAAACTGGGTCGTAGAAGTAATTATATTACTCAAAATTTCTTTTGAAATACTGGTATCAGGAATATTACTACTATCCTCATTTTCTATATGACTCCAGCTTCCTCCAAGCCAATCTAATTCTTTTGGTTTATAGGTATCAGCTTTTTTAAACGATTCATCTAAAATTTTAGTAAAATCATCTTGCATACTATTATACTCATCTTGTGTTATACTTTTTTCTTCTATAAGCTTTTGAGCATAGAGTTCCATTGGGTTTTGATGTGCTTTTATAGCTTTATACATCTGTGGTTGAGTAAACATTGGTTCGTCTCATTCATTATGACCATATTTACGATAGCAATAAATATCAAGAAACACATCTTTCTGAAATTTCTCTCTGAATTCAGTAAGTATCTTCATTGCTTTCACAACTTCTTCTATATCATCTCCATTTACATGCAGTATAGGTGCTTCAATTACTTTAGCTACCTCACTACAGTATGGAGTTGATCTTGAATCTTTTGGATTAGCTGTAAATCAGATTTGATTATTTACAATAATATGTATGACTCCTCCAATGTCGTATCAGTCTATTCCACTCATCATAGTAGTTTCATACACGGAACCTTGTCCAGCAAATGCGGCATCTCCATGAATAAGAACAGCTGAAGCAAGGGATTTTTCTGTATCGTTATATAGGTCCTGTTTTGCTCTTATTCTTCACATAACTACTGAGTTTACTACCTCAAGGTGCGATGGGTTGAACGCCAGTGAAAGATCAATATTATGATCTCATACTTGCCTTGTATTTGCGTATCACATATGATACTTTACATCTCATGACCCTGGAGATCCTTCAGGAATTCATGGAGTTCATTTAAATTCAGACATAATTTTTTCATACCCTTTTCACATCACTCAAGTAAGTACATTTAATCTTCCTCTATGTGCCATTCCAATCACTATTTTTTTTGATTTATTTTCAGCGAGTATATCAATTATTTTTTCAAGAGCTGGTATCAGTGCTTCTCATCCCTCTACTGAAAATCTTTTTGCACCTGGAAATTTTTTATGTAGAAAGTCCTCAAACTTAGTACTTCTTATCAATTCACTGAGTATTTTTTTCTTTTCTTGCATATCAAATCCTAGAGGATTTTCTATTTGTTCTTCTAGCCATTGTCTTTCTTCCTCTAAACGGATATGATCAAATTCTGCTCCAATACTAGAACAATATGTTTTTTCTAGCTTATCAATAAGTTCTGATACTTTAAGCTTTCAGAAGTTTGTTATTTCAACTACTTCAGCCAAGTCTTTTTCAGAGATTTCATTATACTCTGTGGAAAGTTCTTTCGGACTCTCTTGTTCTACAAGATTTAATGGATCAATTTTTGCTTTCAGATGTCAGTATTTTTTATAATTCCCTATCAGGGCTTTTACTTTTAGTTTGATTTCATTTTGAGAAGATGCAATAGCATCATTCCATTCCCTAGATTGATTGAATGGTATAATTTGTGCTGTTTGTAATTGTGTGTTCATAGTACTATTTTCGTCATTAAGAGTTTTAAAATAAGGTATCCAACTGGGATCTATACTGTCCTCATCCTCCAGATATTTCTTATAAAGATACTCCAAATATTCTATATTTTCTCCATTCAAAAAACTTGTACTTTCGATACTATTAAACATTTATTTTCTGCATACATTAATTAAATAAAATAGCAATATTGCCATAGTAATAATAATAGCTGTAATTACAAGATATTTTTCTTTAAATATAGTATAAAAATAATTTGACATTATTTAATAAATATTTATAATAAATTCGTTAAATATTTTTAACATTTTTATTAATTAATTATTCAACTTTAAATAGGTTAATCATGTCTCAAGCAAATAGAAAAGTAAAAACAAAAACTCCAACAAATACAAATTTAGAACTTATAAAAAAAATACACAAAACTCATATGTCTAAACATGGCGTATATCCGAAAGTTTCTTTCTTGAATGCCAATAACGATAACAATAAGGATATGGATTATATACCTGACCAAGAAGATAACTCTTATTCTTCTAATAGAAGTGTTATTTTTCAAATTCAAAATAATGGAAGTATTGCAGGACATGGTCTCAATGACATGTATTAAAATATCTTTCTATCCCTTAAAAGAGGATACACAATTGTGTATCCTCTTTTTCATTTCGTTAACGCTTCCTTACATTTGCACTTCTTACCATCGCGAAAACCTTATAACGCTCAGCTTTTCTCACTCGAGCTCTTTTTTTTGCTCTATCCTTATACTTGGACGAAAGAGTAGAGCTTACCAGCTGCTTTATTGTAAGGTTTTTGTAAGCAACTACATCATTCTCTGAAGTATTTCTTATATCTAGATTCTGAAAAACTCAGAATACAGCAATACCAAAAACAAGGGTTGGAATAGCAAAAACAATAAATCCTAGTCAAAATATATTTTTCATGTATTTTCTTAACACAAGAATATAAATCTTCAACTGAATCTTCAAGTCTCTAGTTTTTGACAACGATTTCGTTTCTAATTTAAAATTTTTCATTGGTATATAATTTTATAATCTAAAGAGGTAATAGTAAACTCTCAAGTCTTTTGAGTCACCTACTTATTACTTTTCTAATACTTGCTTCTCATCGGCCCGTAATATGAGATATTTCTTTTGTGGAAAATTCTGATAAATATTTCATTACTATAACCTCCCTCTGATCTTCGCTCAATTGATCCATGACTCGATATACTTGTTTCATTTTTTCATCTGTATCTATTTTCTTTGCAAAGTCCTGTTCATATTGAGTAAACTCACTATAAGTGATCTCTGTTGTTTCATCTATGGTAATTTCTATCTTATTTTTTCTAAAAAAATCAATAAGTGTATTTCTTGCTATGGTGAAGATCCAAGTTGAGAATTGGTATTCTTCATTATAAGTCTCGAATTTTTCGAATCATTTTAAAAATGTTTCACTCGTTAGATCTTCTGATAGCTCGAGATTTTGATTAAGGTTATAGTAGAAATATGAAAAGATTTTGTCTTTATTCCCATTGTAAAATTTGATATATTTCATGATTTAGTTTTTTAATTTTCTAATTTTATATCTTTTGTATTTTAAGGTCTTGAGTTTATTTACTCTCGAAGAAGTTCTAGTCTTAAGTTTTTTTCAAAGTATTCTATCCATTCTTTTTGAAAACTTTGTTGTCGAAACTCATGAGAGATTTCATTGTACTTTTATATCTAGATAATTGAGTATCAGGTATATTTTATTCGCTTTCTTAGAACTATTATTTGCATACTTACTTTTGAGGATTTTTATTTTCTCAGTGATGCTCTTTTTAAATTTCTCATTTGTTTTACTGGTATCAGATATCTTCTTTGCTAAGCTATCTATTTTTTGTACTATTTTATTTCCTCAGGAAATATTTTGTATTAATGTATCCTTTGCTTCATTAAGAGAAGCAGCAGAGATAGAAGGAAAAGATAAGAAGAAAATATACAAAAGAGGAATTATTACATATAGTTTTTTCATAATTATTTGTTTAATGAGTTAAAGTCTTCACTCTCTTCATATTCATCATCTTCTCCATAAAAGTTATCTAATTTTTCATATATACTATCCAACCTATCAAAGAAATTTGCTTCTTTTTTCTCTTCTTCTAGTTTTCAAACTTTTACAATTATATCTTTTTTTACATCACCTTCTGAAAGTTCCGCAATTTCTTCTTTTAGTTCTGCTAAAATTTCTTTTCTTTCTGTTTCAAAATCAAAGTCTTCCATTTCATCATCATCTAAAATTTCGATTCCATTTTCTTCATAATATGCTTCTAATTCACTATCTGCATATATTTCATCAAGTGTATCAAAAAATACATCTTCATCAGAAATTACTCTGAGAGCATCGAAGTATTTTTGAAGCTTTACCTTCAATGTAGTATCGTTTATTTGATCGATTTCTTCTTTCAGTTCTTCTAAAATTTCTTTCTTTGTATCTTCAAAATTATATTCTCCCCCATCCTCAAACTCATCAAACTCATCAAAATCTTCCAAGTCCTCATCTGAAAAATATTTGTCGTAGAGAACATCTATCTTTTCATATTCAATATCAAGCATATCAAAAAATGTATCTTCGTCCGTGATTGGAGTTACTACTGCTAATGATACTTCGATTTGTTTTTTAATGTCATCTTTTTCAGCATATTGCAATTCTTCTTTCATTGATAATAATATATCTTTTTTTTCATCTTCAAATGAGAAAAAATCTGATTCACCACCTTCTCATTCTGAATCTCCATACCATGTATCCAACTGCTCGTAGATACTATCAAGTGCGTCAAAAAATAGTTTTGGATCATTGATAGTACTAAGTCATCAAACGTCACTTCATAATGTCTTTTTGAGTACTTGATCTTCCACATATCAAACTTCTTCTTTGAGTTCTTCTAAAATATCTTTTTTTGATATTTTTTCTAAATCCTTTTCCACTTCCTTTATTTGAGTATCAGATAGTTTTTCCTCTACCTTAATTTGTTCAAGAATATATTTCATAAGATCAGTATCATTCATTGCATAGAGTGAAGCTCCACTTAAAAACAAAGACGCTATGATAACTCCAGCAATAGTTATTTTTGTAATGCTATTTTTCATAATTATATATGTTTATAGATTAAAATAATATATGTATATAGTAGCTACATATATTTATACGCAAAAAATGAAAAAGTGTGACATTTATTTTCACAAAAAAAAGGACAGTTACATAAAAATGTAACTGTCCTCCATAATTTTGTTGTTCTTCTTTTTAAAGAATAGCAACACCTAAAATCAAAGCCATACCAACTTTAATACCAGAAAGTTGTAACGCTGCGGCTACATTATTACTCTCAAGTATTTCATGTACAGTAGTCTCTGTAATAATAAGTTTATCAATTAAGAATTCAGCGATATAAAGGAATACAATTCCAATACCAGCAACGATTCCAAATTGAATCAAAGATTGAAGTATATCTGAACTTCCACCATTTCCTTTTATAGCTCCCATAAGAATGAGGCCATAGGCAATAGTTTTGCTTGCGAGATACACACCTGAAGCAATCTTTCCGTCCTTGATATTATCAAGTAGATTACTATCAGTAAGCCACTCAAACAAGTAAACCAGTAATATTACTGTAACTTGTCCAAGGACGAAATAGCCAAGTGAAGATAACCAAGTACCAGAATCACCATAAATACTAGCACATGCTAATATTCCAGTCATTACTAAAGTACCAAACTCTACAACACCAACGGCAGTATTTCCATTTTTGACCTCTTCATTATTATCAATATGTGGTAAAATTACCTTATCGATAACAAAAAGTGACGTCCAAATGAAAACAATTGCTAAAGCACCATATCCGAGACTATTTAAAACATCGTTTAAGAAGTCTGGATTTGCTTTCCCTAGGAGTACTCCTAGCATAGCTATTGCTAGTGCTATTTGAGCACCCATACGACGGAAACCCAATGCAGTGTTTCCACTGGCAATGGCTTTAGAAACATCGAATTTTGAAGAAGCTCTCCAATTCAATGAACGGCTAAGCACCAATGCAAAGCCAAGAAATATTGCAGCATATGCTGCATATTGGGAATATACTATAATATTCATAATTTTATCCTATTAAGTTAACAATTTTACTTTCCACCACCTGATGGTCCACGTCCACGACTTTTCGATCCCGCACCTCGTACAGAAGCATGCTGTGTTTTATTCGTTCTCGAACGACTTGCACGTGCCTCTTTACGAACATTAGGATTTTTGTCTACATAGTTACTCCTAGAAAATCTGGATTTTTTACCATATGTTCTCGATCCGTATGTACCATACTGATCATTTGAACCATAGTAATGTCCACTTCCTCTATTTGAGTAGCCATAATAATCATTATATCCATAATGATATGACGGACCAAACATATGACTTATAAAAGCATACTGACCATAATAGTGCCAGAAAGAGTTTCCTGAACTATCTTGTTTCCACTCACCATATTGGTTTTTTCCAGTTGCCCGGTTTCCATTCATAGTAGGTTTCGCAATATACTCCATTCCAGGAGGCGCCGCAGATTTTATCACTTCATCCTCATACTTACCGTATGGTTTAGAAAGGATAGTTAATCCAAGGTTATCCTCGTGAGCCTCAAAAGTACTATTATTAACTTCTTCCCAAGCAGTATCTTTTTTAACACCATTTTCTATAATAGTATATTTATGATACGTTTTAGTAAAAGCTTGATCTACCCAAAACTCAGCCTCATCATCACCACAACACCAAGATTCCTTTTTATTAATTCTTAAAGAATTCCAGATATTTGAAGAGATATTCTCTCTTCGATGAGTAGCAATAGTTCCTTCAGATGATTCTAGTACCTCAAAAACAGCTGTGCTTACTTGCCTGGTATAATAATAGTCATCAGAATTATCCCAATCACTATAAGAATCCCAAGATGCTCGACCAATTTTCACAAAGTATTCAACCTTCATATCAATGAGTATTTTTGAATAACTTTTATAAAGTTCGTCAAGCTTACTTTTAAGAGCCTGTTCTTTTGCTTTCACCTTATCAAGATTTGATGAGATGGAATCAGTAGAAGCACGTAGCTTGGCATAATCTGGAATCCCAGAAGATACTTTCGCTAGTTCAGCTTTTGCAACCTTTAGAGCAGCATTAGAATCACTTTCAAGTTTCTTAATAGCAGCAAAACGTTTATTAATATCTGATACTTTCTCAGGGTAATCACTTTTAGCTTTTGAAGCAGTTTGCTTCGCCTTTGCTACCAGTTTCCTGATTTCAGATGCTTGTGGAGTTGCTGTTTTAATCCACTCTTTAGACTCTTTCTTAGCTTTTAGAAAGAATACTTTTCGGTCATTTGATTTTGAAGCTAATTGCTTCACCTCAGTTAACCTTTTAAATTCTTCCCTGACAAGTCTTTTAAACTTATTCTTGTCATCAGAATCATTTTTTTTCAGAAGAGGAAGAATGGTATTTTTGTAATTGCCTTCAGCAACAGTTAATAACTGTGTTGCTTGAACAAAATACTCTGACCATTTCTCAGCTTCTGCATAAGTTTTTAAGAACTTCCAGTCTCCAGATTTTTTCAAATCTTCAAAAGCCTTTTTCTGACTTGTGATATCCTTTTTAATATTCTCTATAGAAGTTGGAATAGACTCAGCTTTCTTTTTATCAGCCTTATCTAAACCACATCCTGCAAGAACAAAAAGGAGTAAAAGAGTAGGAAGAAATACAAGTTTTTTTATAAACATAGTTTTCCTCTATTTAGTTAACAAATTTTGTTTTGGTAAACACTAGCGCATCCTCATTAGGATACGCATGCAGCGTTTCTACCTCCACACACAAGTTTTTTGGATCAGCTTTTACATAAACCAAAGTTAAAGGAGAAAAATCTCCTTTTTCTAAGCTGGGAAAGCGAAATTGAAGTCCGATTTGTAAGTCATCGTGATCAGAATGAACTAATCCCAATAACTCGTTATATCTTTCTTTTCCTTCCTTCCAATTTAATTTACATGAACTAAAGTCATAGTTTATATCACCAAATTCCTTGTTCAGAGAGGCTACATTTTGTAGCTTCTGAGAAAGTACTTGGTTTGAACTCTTGACATCTATACATGCAAAAACTTCTGTAAAAGCTATAGACCCATCAGGACGAGTAAATTCAAGATAATGGCTTGCACCAATAATTCCTGCTTCTACACGTCCGTAGGATAGATCTACACCTCCAATAGAGAGAACGTTTAATAATTGCTTATCAACGATTCCCTCTACCAAATTCAACCTCAGATTATCTGCTGACTGATCCACATATGTAAGATGAGTCATAGTTGTACCTGAATTGAATTAAAGAACTTGTGCGAGTACAAATTCGTAACATAGAAATTTTCAATAATTTTAGCCATAATATATATCTATTAAGTTGAAAGTTGTAAAATACCAATATCTGAGCTAGAAACTTCAGAGCTAAGATACGCTTCCCTATCAGGTCGCACATCATTCGCATCATCAGACCAAGCTTCGATAGTAAGAGAAGCTGAACCAGCTTCAAACTCATAAAGACGTACCGGAATCCCTTCTTTGTCATCTTCTTTTCGAAAATAACGTGCTGCAGAAGTTTCATCATCTGAATATTCAAAAGACTTTCCATCAAAATTGATAGTGCCTTCTTCTTCATCAGCGATTTCTTCTAAATCAGCTCGAGTAAGACCAAGCTCAGTGAGCTTAACTTCTTTCTCGGTAAAGTAGATTTCAATATCATCATCCTCATAATACTCAATATACCGTTTTTCACCGGTTTTGAGAGAGAGAATAGTAAGTTCATAGGTCCAATCCTTCTCCTTTAAAGGAGAAAAGTCTTCCCACTTCGTTTCCAAATATCGACTGATACTCAGTACCAGCCAATTTTGGTTACGAAAGCTAAAGTATCCTCCAACTTTCAAATCCTTAATACTATACTTTGACCTTTCGGCTTCTGGTATAGGTTTGAGGCCACGAATGGCCTCAAGACGTAGTTTATTTGTCATAATAAAATCCTATAATAAATTGAAAAGTTTAAAAAATTAAGATTTGACTTTCTCAAGAGCATGTCGAGCATTCGTCATTGGATCAGCATACTTCCTCATAGTATTAGAAGTATCACTAAGAGCCTTACTCGTTGCACGAGCTTTTGACTCCGTTTCAATTTGAATTTTCTCAATCTCTTCGATCATCTCAATTACTTCATCTGCTGCCTTTTGAAGGGCTTCAGGATTAATCAAACTCTCAGACTGCATCTTCTCCATTTGAATACTAGCTTGCTTTGTTTGCTTCGCTGTATCTACCATGGTTTGTTCAGCAGCACGAGTAATGTCTGACATAGTACCAACGAGTGCGGCTTGTTGAGCAGCAGCCGCTTTGACCATAAGATTGGTAGCAACCGATGGTAATAAAATATTCACAACTCGCTTTACTCCTTGCTCTATCTTTCTCGAGTTATTAATAAGTGCTTCAGCACTTAAACGAGATTGAACATTCAGAGTATCAACTGTTTGAATATCTACTACTTGAACCGCTAAGTCATTTATCAAGTTCGTAAGAGCTTGTTTCTTTACTGGTTTCGTCTCAGACGAAGCTGCACTCCCAAGCTTTTCCCAAACTATCTGCCCTACATAAACTGCTTCTTGTAAGTCCTGTTGGGTCTCAAATAACTTATTTGAGATTTGCCCAAGTTCAATAGCATTTTTCAACGCTTTGTCCTTTTCTTCTAACAAGTGACGCTTTAAGCCTTCTATCGTAGTTCCTACAGTATCTTTACGTTCATTAATAAGATTTAATATCTCGTCACCTTTGGGAAGGCGACTCAATGTACGTGAGAGTAAACCAAAAAGTACTTTCGAAGGAAAAGATGTTTCTGTTTGAGCAACAACAGAAGGATTGATTAGGTCAAGTTGTGTCTTAATCTGAGTTAAACTCTTATTTACTGGCGAACCTGTCTGAATCTCTTTCATAACAAGAGATACTTTCGTATCCATAAGACTAACACTCGTCGTATTAGCAGACATGAATTCACTTCCCAAGTTATATACTTGAACCGTGATCTCAGTATTTGTCGGATCCTTCAATATATCGTTGGCAATAGATTCCGCCTGTTTCTTCAATTTATTATCTTCCTTATCGCTCAGAAAATCTGGACGAACCGGAACAATCTTATTAACCTCTTGAACTTCAAGAGGCTGCAATTGTGCATTATTAGTTTCAACAACTTTTGTTTTTGTTTCTTTTGTCATAGTAAATACCTATTAAATTAAGTTAAAAAAATACAATTAAAGATCCTTCTCCTTTAAAAATTGACTTGAGACTTGAAAATTGTCTAAGTTTCCTTCATCAAGAGAAGCTTCTGCTTTCTGAATACTCGTTTTCAACTCAGCAAGCTGAGCTAATATATCTTTTTCACGAGAAATTTGATCTTCATTAGAAAGAACAAAATAATCATTTAAAAGATCAGGTAAGTAATCAGTACTCAATTTCTCCAAATTAAAAGTGGCCTCAGAATTGGGAGAATCTTTCAAAGCTCTGGGGACTACTTCGAGAAGAAGATTAATAATGTCCTCTGTAATAGTAATAACCGATTCAGAGTTTGCCTTCATTCGTAAATTTTCATTTAGACGAATAAGTTGTTCCTCAACACGATCCTCAAGCGCATTTGGATTTGGATTTATAACTTGTTCTACCACTTCTTTTGCTACATCTTTTGGCCTTTCACCTCGAGATTTAGCAATCAAAATAATAGTCACTACAGCTCCTATAACAAAAGAAGCAAATATACTAAATATAGAAAATATATTCAATAAAAGTTTTGCGCCTAAAATAGCGGCAATGCTAGGTATGATGGGGGTTGCAGGGTTGGTACAAGGAAAAATAAAAGATAGCCATCTATTTCAAGCCTTTATAGGAATTGAAATCCTTATGGCTTTACTTGGTGGCTTCGCTCCCATTGCTATCTATGCAGCCTTTGGGTTTGTAACGGATCATTTTCTGGTAGTACATTATTTTTTCGTCTTAAGTATTGGTTTCCTTATAGGTTTTGAAATTCCAATCGTTATGCGAATTATTGACCTACACGGAACAAAAATCAAAGCAAACCTAAAAATAGTATTTGCGCTAGATTACATTGGAGGCTTTATTGGTGCTATTATTTGGATCAAGCTTCTATTGCCAAATTTTCCACTGAGTGAAATCAGCTTTATTGTTGCTGGATTTAATTTTTTTATTGCTATCATCGCTATTCTATATTTTATACGAAAAGGAATGATAAAACGTAAAAGAGTCTTTATTATAGGTCTTCTTATAATAGCTGTTTCAGCACTCTATTATGGATATAGTAATAACCGCAATTGGAACCTTAGTATGGAACAAAAGTTCTATGAAGATCCTATCACCTATAGACATACAACAAAATATCAACATTTAGTTCTTACGGAACATAAACAAAGTGGAGATATTCGTCTGTATATCAATGGAAATACTCAATTTTCATCTTTAGATGAAGATAGATATCATGATCTCTTAGTTCATCCAGTTATGGCTCTGAATCCAAAAGCACGTAATGTACTGATTTTGGGTGGAGGTGATGGGCTTGCTCTACGAGAAGTTCTAAAATATCCAAATGTAGAATCTGTTACTTTAGCAGATCTTGATCCAGAAATGGTTAAATTTGCATCTACAAATCCTCTCATGAAAAAACTCAATAAAGGTTCTTTTCATGATGCTCGAGTATATGCTCATAAATCAAATGGAGTCAGTAAGATAGGAGTAAAAGGTGTCTATATTGAGACCGGGCGTTTAGTATCAAAGGATATTCCAGAAACTGAATTTGTTGCCCAAGTTGATGTATATAATGTTGATGCGGATAAATTTGTTGGTGAACTACACATGAAACAATGGGATGTCATAATAATAGACTTCCCAGATCCTTCTAGTGTAGAACTAGCAAAACTCTATTCAAAAGAGTTTTATATAAAACTACAGTCTCTTATGACACCAAATACTGTAATATCTATACAGTCTACTTCCCCATATCATGCAAAAGAAGCATATCTTACTATACAAAGAACTATGAATGCGGCTGGTCTAAAAACCATTCCGTATCGTCAAAATATTCCTTCTTTTGGGGATTGGGGATACTTCTTATCTTGGAATTCAGATATTTCTGTGAAAGAAATGAAAAATGATATTCACAAAATTGAAAAATTTCAAATAGAAACCGAGTTTCTCACACCAGAACTCTTAAAAGCATCATTAGCTTTTGGGAAAGGAGAACTCACAACAAAAGAAACTTGCATAAATATTCTTATGCAACCATGTTTACTAGATAAGTATGCACATGATAGTTGGAAAATTGATTAATATCAATTGAGATAACATCTATACATATCTTATCAAAACTAATTTTCTTTTCGGGGATGAAGCAATATGCTTCATCCCTTTTTTATTACCTCTTTCATTTTGTACTCTTCAGAATAAGAGCTATTAAAAAACCTCATATCAAATATAGGACTATCGTGGCTCACGTTGAAGTTCAAAGAAAATAAGAACTAAATAATCATAAAATAACTCAAGAGAATGCTGAAACTAAAGAAATAATAAATACTGATCGTATAGAATTCCCAAGTATTTTCCCAATATTCGCTGGAATAACGAGGAAAGCTCCTATAAGGAGCACTCAGAATATTTTTATACTCATTCCTATAAAGAGAGAAAGAAATAGTAAAAATACTAGATTATAGATAGATACTTTGATCCCCCTCGATACTGCTATATCTTCGTTTATAATAACTGCTAAAAAATTTCTTCCAAAAAGAAACCAAAATAGGTATATAAAAAGAAATAATACCCCCATAATATAAATATCCTGCTCTGAAATAAAAAGAATACTTCAAAATAAGAAATTGTTTATATCAAGAGTGAGAGTATCTAAGAATCAAAGAGTAAATATAGCTCATGCCATTCCTGTCTGAGAAATAATTTCTTTCGTTGATTCTTTTGTAATAAGTCCCGTATGCTCTATAAAATAGATAACAATACTGGCAATAATAGCAAATAGAAAGGCATATACATAATAGTTCCCATTTAAGATAAGTGAAATAGCAATACCAAGAAAAAGAAAATTTGATATTGAATGTGTGATATTCGCTTCTTTTCTCATAATAATGAATACTCCTGATATCCCTGCAATAAGTGCAATGAGTATTCATCATATAAGTGCGTTTTGGAAAAAACTATACTGGAGTATTTCAAACATACTTTTTTTGTTATATATTATTTTTATTCATGAGTATGACTTTCATGCGGATGGTGCTCATATGGGAGAACATATTCTCAGAATATTTCTTGTACTTCTGAGTTTTTACTGACCTCTTTTGGAGTACCATGACAACAGAAATTATTTTTATGAAGGCATATAACGCTATCAGAGTTCTTGTAAACCAAGTGAATGTTATGAGACACTAGTATAATAGCTATATCTGGAAAAGCTTTCTTTACATCCGATACCATTTCATAAAATATTTCCTCTCCTATTTTATCAATTCCAGCTGTTGGTTCATCAAGGAGTATTAATTCAGGATTACATATAAGTGCTGATATAATAAGTACTTTTTGAAGTTCCCCACCACTCAAGCTTGAAAGTGTTTTATTTATAAGCTTCTCAGATTGAAACTTTTTAAAGTATTCTCTTATTTTTACGTCACTGATTCAAGAGTTATATATATGTATGAACTCTTGTACTTGAACTGGAAAAGTAGCGTCAATGTCTATTTTCTGTGGCACATATGAAAGTTTTTGATATTTACGAACTATATCTCATTCATAATCTGAATAAATTCCCGCAATAATTTTGAGAAGTGTTGATTTTCCACTCCCATTCATTCATATAATACTCAATATTTCTCAAGAATTCACTCAAAAACTTATATTTTTCAAAATATAAGTTTTTTTATTATTAAAAGAGTAGTTTATGTTTCTCAGATCAAGAAGTATTTTTTTATTCATAAATTTTTTCTAGGTTTTTTAAGTTTGATTCTAAAGTATTTAAGTAACCAGAATCTGAAATATTATCGCCTAGTGGATCGAGAACCAATATTTCTAAATTATGTTTCTTGGCAAACTGCAATACATTTCCATCATTAAATTGTGGTTCCGTAAAAATATATTTTATATTTTGATTTTTTATCTGATCCAAAATTTCCTTTATTTCTGAAGCATTTGGATTCGTGAGTACATTTGATCTAAAAATAGTTTTTTTTGAAGATTCAATACCTAAGTCACTAAATAAGTAGTTATATGCATCATGGAACACTATAAAGTTTGCAAGTGTCTTTCAAGATGTATTTTTCTTAAAACTAGCTACAGTATCATCTATTGATAAAGAAAGTTTGTCATAATTTGATTCAAAATAATCTTTCTTACTAGCATCAAGCTCAATGAATGCATTTGTTATTTTTTTAGCAATTATCTTAGCATTTTCAGGTCCAGTCCAAATATGTGGATCAGCATGATGAGAATCATGGTCATCATGAGAATCATGTTGATTGAGTTTAAGAACTTCTCATTCTTCAATAAGTTCTATTCCATTCGATACTCTCAATCCTCATGTTGATCAAGGGATATCTTCAAGGAATCCATCAATATGTTCTAAACCCAAAGATATGAGAAGATCAGAGTTTACTATTTGTTGCACTTGCTTCGGCGAAAGATCAAAATTATGTGGACTTACTCAAGCTGGAACTAAATTTGTAACTTCTACACTCGTTCAACCAATAGTATGAGCCAAAGATGCAAGTGGCACAATAGATGTCGTTATGTTCTTGATGTCATCATATGGAACGACTACTCCATTTTTTTCTATATATATATCATCATTCGTAAAGTTGAACTTGTATATTCCTGCAGAAATAATAAGGATTACCACAATCAATACTGGTGTTAAAAATTTTTTCATATTTTCTTTTTTTATTACGTTATAAACATTTTTTACATTTTCCAAAAATCCCTATACTATGCTCCTTAACTATGAATCAAAGTTTCTCAGCTTCCAGTAATATTCTTTTACAAATATCTTCAGAATGGAAGCTAATAACATCACCACAATTATTACATTTCATATGCTCATGATGATGATCCTCTTCAACAAGCTCATAGGTTTCTCTCTTTTCTCAGATATTTACTCTACGTATGGCTCATAAATCTAGAAAAAGATTAATCGTACGAAAAATACTCGCCCTTCCAACCGTTATGAATTGCGATAGAAGATCATTCGCATCAAATATATGTTTTGTTTCCATATATTCAAAAATATCTATTCTTTCTTGCGTGACCCTATTCTTGTTGTGCTTTAGGAGCTTTTCAATATTCATATTAAATGAGACTTAGTATCAATTAATGTATGGCCATTATAAGTAAAAGTTATATTTGTCAAAAGTTTATTTTCTTATTCACGAAATAATAGTTACAATACAAATAATTAATTTTTCATTTTTGAGCTCCTTATGGAAATTATCATATGTACTATACTCCTTTTTATTCTCCTACCATTTGCATCCCTTGCTCCGCGGCATCCAACCAGAAATAGAGATTTTTGAAGAATTAAAAAGGCTATTAGTCTCAAAAAAACAGATAGGTTCTTGGAGATATGATGTGGGAATGCAAAAGTATCACTTTTTCTTGCTAAAGAATACCCAGATAATAAAATTATTTGAATAGAGTTTTCTCTTATTATGTATACTATTTCAAGAATAAAAGTCTTTTATAGTGGGCTAAAAAATATAAAAATCATCTATGGAAATGCACTGAAAGTGGATTTTAGTAAGTACGATGTAGTATATGTTTATGGAATGCCCGAAACCATGACAAAAAAACTTTTTCCAAAGTTAAAGGAAAAAGTTAACAAGGATTTTCGTTTGGTTTCATATTGTTTCCCAATGAAGAATGATTTTTTTAAGGAAGCTGTATATGCTGAAAAAAATAGAAATAGCATTTATGAGTATAAACTGTAAAAAATAACTCTTATTTTAAAATAAGAGTTATTAAGCTGCTAAGAACAAGGTTATTTCTCTATTATCTTCCCTATTTCACAATCATATACTTCTGGTCTCCCTTCTATTCTTGAGAATATTTCTCCCATAGTTTCCTTTGTCATACTTCCCATAAATGTATCATGAGCTTCATCAGATTCCCAGGTTTCTACAGCAAAAAGAGTATTTGCTTCCCCAATAACTGGATAAAAGTGACAGTTTATGAAACCAGGGGCATCTTTGAATAGATCATATCCATTTATAAAATCATCTCTTGTTCATTCCTTTAAAGTAACTTTCCAAATAGCTGTTTTCATAATAAAAAAATTAAAAATTAAAATTAGTTTTTAAAAAGCCTTTTCAGACTCAATGTAATCCAGAATTTCCTTTAATTCTGTCACTCAAGCACCAGTATTAAAATGTCCCTTATTTTGAAACTCTTTTATTTCAATATTCTTCAAATGAGAATAGTACTCTTTTGCATTCTCTAGGTTTATAAAAGGATCATCATCTGAGAGAAACACTACTACCCTATTTCCTAAGTTATTCATTTTTTCAAAATCAATTTTGGTATCATAATATCTTTCTAAATAATCATAACTCTCTCCAAATACTTCTCTCCCAAGTTCTTCTGCTAATCATGGATAGCTTGGACCTACGAGGATAATGGTAGAGTTTTTTATTTCATTTTCCTCTACAAAGTTCATAGCTAACTGGGCTCAAAGAGAGTGCCCAATAATATATCATCATTCATTAAAATCTGGTGCATATATATCTATATATTCCTTTTGCTGTTCCAGAATCGGATTATCAGAGCTTGGAAGGTTTGGTGTATATACATCAAAGAGTCTAGAGTTGAGTTCTGTTTGTAACCAAGGAAACCAACTTCCATTTGAGCGTCATCCCCATCAATGGAGTAAGAGTGCTGTATGCATATTATACGATATTTTAGAAACTAAATATTACCCAACTATATTAAAAAACACAACTCAGAGGATTCACATGATCATTGACACAATGAATCATAGCATAACGGCACGTCCGTATGTTTTTTCTCAAAACTTGAGAGCAATAGATCACTTAACAAAATTATTTGATATAATAGCAATGATAATAGTAATAACTGCAAGTGATAATCATACTCTTCCATCAAGGGCATCTACAGACATGGTCTGACTGATTGCATCTACATCAGCAAGTCATGAGATCACTCATAATACATAAAAGAAAGAGTCTCACCAAATATCTTTATAGAGACCTCCAACTCCTGCTACAAACTTGATAATCAGAACAAATCATGCAAACTTAAGCGCTGGTCATACACTGAAAGGACTACTATATTTTTTCTCTTCAAAATCAGTAGTTTTCACCACAATATCTTTCTTTTTTGATTTCAGATAAAAATGCACTATATATAAAACGATTCATACGAACATAAATCCACTTGGATATATAATTGCCGAAAGCATATTTATGTTAAAGAAGAGTACAATAATAATGACCCTAATAAACATAATAGTCGAAGCAAGGAGTGTTGAAACAACATAGAGATCAGTATTTCTTTTATCCTTTTTACTTGACTCTGACATAGATGCGGTTACTGCTGTAGAGGAAATCAGTCCACCTATAGCACCCGAAGCAATAATACTTCCCTTCTCTCCAATAACCTTCGACATAATGTAACCAGCATATGAGATTCAAGACATAAGTACTACAAAAAACCAGATTCCATAAGGGTTGAAGAATGAAAGGTTCAAAATAGAACTTTGTATCTCATTTGCATATCATAAAAATGAAAGTATATCTGCAATAGAATACTTTACATCTGGAAGCAATGGCAAAATAACGATAGCTATAATAGCAAATTTGATCGTATTATTCAACTCCTCTGTACTTACTTTACTCGTAATTTTATCTATGAGAGGTGATGCTGAAAGAAGAAATGTAAGTATTATAGAGAGAATAATTGCAATCTCTGCCTGACCAGCCATTACAAATACTCAAAGAAAGAACGTAATGATTGCAGAAATTTCCGTTGTAAGCCCAATCTGTTTTTCTCTAAATGCTGTATATGAATAATAAATTCATATAAAAACTGCTAAAATGATTAACAATACAATAATAAAAATTGAACTTTTGAATAGTATTGATACCCAAGCACTCAAAGCACCTAGAAATGATATCAAAGCGAAAGTTCTAATTCATCAGAATGAAGCTGACGATTGAGATGAAGTACTTGATTTAAGCTTCACTCCTCTTTCCATTCATATAATAGCACCGAGTCATATTGATAACAAAAGTTGTAACACTACATCTACATTCATATTTTTAAGTATTAAATAATAAACCTTTTTTATGAAAAACTATTTTCCAAAAGCATCTTTTACTGCTTGTAATACAGCTGTATTACTCGCACGTAATCTATAGTCTTCTGACTGATTTACCCACTGTATCACTCCTTTTTCATCAATAAGTAACGACGTAGGAATAGCCATAGCTTTGAAACTAAGGTCCAACGCAAAAGGGATACCAAGAATAGTGAAATTTCAAGTAGTGCTTCCAAGTGCTTTATGATGCTCTACTCAATATTGTCTGATAACTTTGAGTGTTGGGTCAGATAGTAATCGAAAGTTTAAACTATCACGATTTTTATGGATAGCTGCTTCTTCAACGCTATCCTTACTCAAAGCAACGATATCAATACTATATTTCTGAAGTTCAGGAGTCATTTTTTCAAAGAGTTGGAGTTCAGCACTACAATAAGGACACCAACCTCCACGATAAAATTTTAGGAGCGTTCTTTTCCCAAAAAGTTCGTCACTGTTAAACTTTACTCCATCTGAGGCAAGTGTTTCAAATGAGAGGAACTTATCACCTACTTTTACTTTTATTTCACCAATTGGAGTTTTACGTTGAGTAAGCAACCATAATATTCCAAATCCCATAAACAAAGATATAGCTGAAGGAATAATAACAGCTACTATAGACAATATACTTCCTGTAAAGCTCTTAAAAATTGCAATTAAAGCTATCAGAATCCCTAGACTTAAAAATGAAATTAAACCAATAGGTTTCACTGGAACCTTACCACGAGGAATAGTTGAAAAATACTGTGCTACTGTCCCCAATACTACCAATAAGCTTAAAACTGCTAAAATAAAAGGTGATATATTCATGATATTGTATTTAAAAACTAAAAATACTTCCACAATAATTCTATTTACTTTAGATGGAAAATCAATTAATTAGACTCTTTATGTATCAGAAAAAGAGAAGAATAATCAAAATGATTATTCTTCTCTTTTATTTAAAAATATTATTCAAAAAATCCCCATCTGAATCTCAAGTGAGTAACATATCATATTTCTCTAAATAATGAGGTATTTTCTTATCATCAGTTTCATTATAAAATCATATTTTTAATAGGTTATCATACTCTCCTCCGTCAGCCATGTGTGGATCTCATAGACTATCTCCTAGCAAAACAATATTAGCTCTATTTTTTATTTTTTCTTCCACCTCTGGAAAACTTGAGAATGCTACTTCTCACTTGTTAAATACGTGTATCACATTACTATCATATCAAATGGTATTCCCTTCATTATCAAATTCAAATTTATTTGAAACGATTTCTATATTTGAAGTATATAGGTTATTATACTTTAAGTAATCTCATATAGAATCTCATCATAAACCATTTGCAGATAATATAATTAATGGAATATGGTGCTCATCTAGAGATTTTAAAAATTCCACTACTCCAGATCTCATTTTTATGATTCCTGAATTTACTGCTTCATTTATATGTTTTTTATTTAATCAAGATTCTACCAATAAACTTAAGTGAGCTCTCCACCATTCTGATATTTTAGGGATTTTTTCTTCCATAGGAATATTTACGTCTATCTCAATAGGATAATAGTAATCAAATAGAGCATTTGCTTTCGTAGAATATTCCTGCCCTAAATATTTAGGATTATTCCTAATAACTGAAATTAAACTTGGTTTTTTCTCTCCATCTATTAATGCATATGTGAGAGTTCTATCAAAATCAGCTAATACATACATATTCTCAAATCAATCTTTGTTTATATTTCAGATGAGATCCTTCACATTTTTTTCATCATTATATATGATATGTTCCATTATTTCTTTATTAAGTTCTATAATTATTCTTTATTTTACAAAAAATACAAAATAATCAAAGAGTATATTAATTCAAAAATGCAAAAAGCAGACCTAGGTTGCAACCTAGGTCTGCTTTTTTGTTCAAAAATATATTTGGTGGTGTATAATAATCTTATTAGAACTGAAGTTGAGAGCCATAAAGGTATCTAAAAATTTTAAATTTCTCTCAAAAAGCTATACCCCCTACGCGTCTATTTTCCTCCAAGGAAATGGCCCCATCCATTCTTCTAAGATAAGTTTCCAAGCATTCATTGGAAGCCACTCATCATACATTTTTAGATCTTTATACTGAGGTAAATCTATAATATTTGGAATTTGATCGGTTGGAGTTCCTTTTTTAAATTCTGCAAAGATGGCTCCTCTTAGGTCACCGATAAAATTGAGTGATTCTTGAATATCTGCTTTCGTTCCTCCTGCAAGCGGATTTTCCTTTTCATTGTGGGAAAAGATAACTGTTTCAAAATCAAGTTCTAATATTTCTTTCATTGATCTTTCGGTCTCTTTCACATTGAAATCAGGAGCAATCGTAAAGAGTACTCTGTTTGGAGTTACGATATCGGCAATATATGCAACCTTTTCTTCTGGGAGTAGAAATACTGTCATTCCAAGACCGTGATTCATACCAAGATAGTTCAGTTCAAGGGTTGTTTCTCCAAGAGTGACTATTTTTTGTTTTCCACTCCAACTTTCATCTGGTATTGCCATATCTTTCCCAGGATTTGCCTCCATCCACTCATAAGCTTCTATATGAGCCATAGTTTTAGCACCAGCATCTTTAAATACTTGTCATCCACTTGCATGATCCCAGTGATTATGAGAGTGGATCATATACTTTACTGGCTTATCTGTTACAGCTTTTATTGCTGCAAGGAGACCGGTAGAATGCTTTGTATTTATTGATTCTATTGCAATAACTCCATCAGAAGTCACAACAAACATAGAGTAATATTCACCTCCAAATGTATAACTATATACTCCCTTTGCTATTTCAAGTGTTTGGTCATGTGGTTTCACATGTTCAGCCTTCGTTACTTGCTTTTCTACTTCTTCAGTTCCTTCACCTTTTTGATTATGTTTTTCACTATACTCCCTTTTCTCATTATATTTTCATCCACAACTCACGAGAGTTCATAGGATTAAAAACATTATCGTTATTTTTCATAATATAGTCATTTTCATAATTGTCTTGGTTAGAAATATAATTAAAAGATTTTTTTTATTAAAAATATCCATACTATATTAATACTTCTCAATAATTTGAGAAAAGTTTTTTAGATTATTACTTTCTTTTTAGAAACCATGAAAAAACGCAGCACACAAGATTATGATCATTGGAACAGTGAATGTCCGATATATAACCTATATACCATTTTAGGAAAAAAGTGGCTTCTTATTGTATTACACCTTATAAAAGATAATCATTATTCATATAGTATCATCAAAAGAAAAATCCCTGAGATTAGTTCAAAGGTATTAAGTAATAGACTACAGCTATTATGTAGAAAATGAATGACCCAAAAAGAAGATATAACAGGAAAATATTTTATAACTGAAAAAGGACTTACTATTATAAACTCACTGATTCAGATGTGAAATGAAGTAGTTATATTAAAGAAATAAAGAATCGAAATAACCAAAAGAATAAAAGAACGTGAATACTTAAAAAGCCATACACACAAAAAAGAGCCTTCGAGGTGCAACTCAAAAGCTCTTTTTTATTTACAATCTTATAGTGGTGGACTATGTTAGTAGAAATTTGAACCAGATTTTGGAAGAATAAACATTCTTTAATCTCTAAAAACTTCTCAATTCAGTGTATGAGTACAACAAGTACAAAATGTTTTCATATCTGATAGTTTAAGATTAGGTTTCGTAAGCTGTAAGAAACCTTCTTTATCAACAAACATTCATGAAAAATATGAAGACTCTCATATCCTGACATAGTCTTTTTTCTGATTTTCATTAATTGCTACTAACCAGAATATTGGATCTGGTCTATCTAGCCTAGATACAGCTTCACTATAAACATCGTCCCAATTAGAACCAACCTTTTTCAGTAAAAACTTAAAAAGAGGTGTATAATCTAACCCTCTTTGTTGTTTTCCATGCATTGTGCCCTTTACTTGTTCAGCAGTCTCTCTCTTTTTATTACGAGAATATTTATAATCACCTCAAAAATGATGAAAAACTCATCTTGCTTTTGTATTCACTTTCCTATAAAGATTTTTCTTACCAAATTGCATTATTCCTATTTAATAATCTTATAATTATTATTCTCTAAGTCTTCGAAAATATTATCCAGTTTTATAGATAAATCCGCTAAAGAGTCTCTGGTAATATTTTTTCAAAACTTTGTTTCCTTTTTCACTATATAAAAAGGTAGGTAGTTCCCATTCTTCTCTTGAAATAATACAAGTAATCTCACTTTTTTATGAAGTAGATATCATTTCAATACTTTTCTCTTTCTTAATGTTCATATTTCAATAAAGTTCTCTAATCCAGACTTATGCTTCTCTATTTCTCATTTTATATCATCTATTCACACTGATTTTAATTTATCTAACAATTTCTCAAATGTTTTTGTTATTAAAATCATAGAGTATCAAGTTTATCAGATATTTTTTCAAGTTTTCCCTTTATTTGCTTATCCTGTGTCATTTTATCAAAAAAACTCTCTTCTATATTAAAGTTCACTATTTCAGGTTGAGCAGTAAAGCTTTTCATAAAATATCTAATAAGCATACTTCCATCAAGTCACTTTTCCTTAGAAATACTTAAAAATTCTTTTTTTAAATCTTCATCTACTCTTATTTGTAATGTAGTAGTCATAATATATGTAATTACAATGTATATACATATATTATATTAATATTGTGAAATATGCAAATATTCCTAGCAAAAAATATACCTAAGGTTAACCTAAAGCTACTATTTATATTTCGATGTATCTTTATTAGCGGCCTTTTGTCTATTAGTAGTAATTCGTTTATCGGAATTGAATTCATTAAGAGAGAATTGAATCCTATGTGAATTATTAATAGCATCTGCTGACTTTCATCAAGATTTTGCTCACAGTCATATACCAAATACTTTAATTTTTGCTCAAATCTCTCACTGTGTTTCCATCTCTTCTAAAACTTCGACTTTAACATCAAAGTTGATATTTTTTCCATGCTCTCAACCATAAACATACTCAAATCCAGTTTCTGACTTAATCTCTGTTAAGGCAGCATTTAAATCGGTAACCACATTTTTTACAAACTCTTTTAATTCCATATTTAACTGATTAAAAATATTTATTATTTATTCTCATGTTAGTCAAAATTTCATTATTATCAACAAATAAGGTTTGTTAAATATATAAACTTTACTTACAAAATTATTTCAATAATGAGCATAAAATTATATAATACAAAAATGTTAACAAAGAAAAAATGCAAAATACATACTTAAAAATAATAAAATTCTGCTTATCAAAAGAAAGAGGCTTTAAATCCAAACATATAGTAGAGTGATTAAAGTTAAGTTCAGCTGAAAAAAAATTATTAGAATTAAATATATATAACGCTTATATATGAAACCCGAATACAATCTTTATACATGAAGACCATTCCGTTAATTTAAGTGAGTTTGAAGCTCCCAAAATCAATCTTTCCACAAAAAATAAACAGCAAAAGAGCATCGCAAAATGCGCTAGTGATATAAATACATATTATTTAACTTTTGAAGCAATATCAAGTTACTATGACTATTTAGAACTTAAAGAAGCAAGAGAAACTAGTAAAAAAGCTTTTAATTTTTCAATAACTGCAATTATTATTTCACTTACAACATTATTAATATCAGTATATTATTCTCACAAACAAATAAATACACCCATTTCAATAGAAGAAAAACAAATTAATGAAATAACAAAAGTAGACAAAGATTATAATGAACTATTAAAAGTAATTGATAACGAAAATAAGAAAACTACCATATTCAAGAAAAATATAGAGTGTCTAAGTATGAAAGAAAAAATACAGAAAAAACTAGAAGATAAAAAAACTAAGTTTTGAGAAAATATACATGTTGAACAAATCTTTTTTAGCTCTCAATATAGCTCTTGTTTATATGTTGAACATACAACCATAATAGACAACTGAAATAAAAACATGTGAAAAAGGTACTATAATAGAAGGTTGTTTGATGTGCTGAATAATTCACATAGTTCAGATCCTATCGAGGCTTGCTTATTATCAGATTACGAAGAGTGTAAGAAATTAGATGAAATTATTGAAGAACTTAAAAAAGAAGCTAATAGGATGACTCAGCACTAATTCTTGAAGAAAGTATCAACATATATCTCTGCAAAATCCATCACCAGTCTTGTAATCTCATCTTTTTCCTCCTCTGTGTAGCTAGAAGGTATTGTTTTTCTAACCGCTTCTATTCGTTCCTTTGTATAATCACGCATTTTGTAAAAAAATAATAAAAATAAAGTGATTTATATTATATACTAAAGAATACAAATAGTAAACGGGGCTCGAACACCTAAGTATTATCTACTTAAAGCCATAATCAAAAAAGCCACTTTAATTTAGTAAAATTAAAATGGCTTTTTATAGCGATTTCTTATTTGGTGGACTATGTTAGTAGAAATTTGAACCAATTATTGGAGTAATATTACTTAATAATTCTATAATCCTCTTTATCTAGATCATTGAAAACATTATCGATAAATCAGCTAGAGAATCAAAAGTGCTCTATTACTAACGATTATTAAAGAAGTTTCTAAAAAATAATTTTTCTTTCTCCATTAAAAACCTCATAAAATTATGAAGTTTTTTAGTATTTTAAGTACTTGTATTTATATTAATACTCATTATACTTTTTCTATACCTGTCGGACTCAAAGTTTTTAGTGGAACTCTTACTTGGAAGCTTATTCATTTACCACTAGAAGTATGTGTTTCATATCAAGCAAATGAAATTCATGTGTCCTTATCAATAATATTTTTTATCTTCAAGCTTGTATCAAAGGAAAAAGGGAAATCTATACGAAGATTATCTCATGAAGCTGGTATTGCTGAGTCAACTTCTCAAGATGGAAAACTAATAGAATCACCAAACAACCTTTTAAAAGCTTCTTTTACTTTTTCCATAGCTTGTGCTTCAAGTAATCACAAAGCATTCTCTTGTATTGTTGCCTGTTTTTCTGAAACTTCAAGTGTTTGCTTTATTATTGCTACCTGATCCTCTTCTTCAAGAGCCCCTATATTGCTCATATAATAAACAGTTAATTAATAATTTATGTATCATATAAATGATACTATAAATTAATATTTTTGTCAAAAATGTTTAATTTTTCTGTTACTTAAAATCAAAATATATATAAAAATGAATAACACCTCGAAAAAATCCTATTTTTAGAACAAGTCCCCATACAAAAAAGAGCCTTCGAGGTGCAACTCAAAAGCTCTTTTTTATTTACAATCTTATAGTGGTGGGTCATCCGGGGCTCGAACCCAGGACCTTCTCCTTAAAAGGGAGCTGCTCTACCAACTGAGCTAATAACCCATGAATCTGAAAGACTCGGGTATTGTATTAAAAAACAAGACAAAAGCAAATTTTTTTTACAAACTCCCCTAAGTGCTTTTAATTTATATTTTTTTTATAGGTATCAAGGCTTCCCCATCATATCATACAATATTAGAAATACTCCCACTATCATCCAGTACAAACAAATGTTGATCTGTGAAATCAGAGTGATCATATGAATACTTCACTGACAATCAATGGTTCAATTTCTCTAATATAGATTCTTCTAAAGTGATAAAACTATGATTATTGAAAAGCTCTTTTATATCAAGAGCATCTCCATCTGTAAGACTATCAAGTTCTTTTGAAATTGAGATATCTAACCTACCTATCTTCGTTCTTCTGAGCCTAGAAATATACCCCCCAGTACCTAATATCTCTCACATATCAGCTGCAATACTTCTAATATAGGTTCCAGCACTTACATGAGCTCTCAAGGTAACTCTTGGATATTCAAACTCCAGTAATTCTATGTCAAAAATCTCTACAGACCTTTTTTTCATTTCTACTTCCTTTCACTCTCTCGCTAGCTTATAAGCTCTCTGGCCATTTATCTTTAGAGCTGAATACTTTGGTGGAACCTGTTCTATTCTCCCAGTGAATCTATTTTTTAATATTTCTTGAATATTCTCTGGTGTGATACTTTTCTTGAGTACTTCTTGGTTCTCTTGAGTAAGAAATTCTACTGGTTCTCATAAATCGAAAGATTCTGTTACTCCATCAAGCATAATATCAAACTCATACTCTTTTGAATCTTTCTCAAGATATGGAATCAACTTCGTATAATTCCCAGTTGCTACTAAAAGCCCTCCCGTTGCGAGAGGATCTAGTGTGCCAGTGTGTCATATTTTTTTGATATTAAGCTTCTTTTTAAGAACTCTGACTACATCGAAACTTGTAAAGTTGATTGGTTTATCTATATAATAGAAATTATTCATACTCATGGGTTGCTGGTGAAGAAAAAAATCTTGGATGAGTCTCAATTCAGAGGTTTGGGTGGAGAAAAGAGAAAGTCTTAAAACTAAAATAACCAAAATCAACCAATATCTTTCCCGTAATATCTTTCTTTGTGATGGTATGTGAAACTAAACTACAATTACTAAAACAAGTTCTAGAGTCAGAAGAATGATTTCTATTATCTCACATTACAAAGTATTCATCTTCAGGTATTTCAAAAACACTCTTTCCAGTATTTTTATTTCCTACAAAAGTGAAACCTTTATTATCAGCATTTAAATATGATTCATCAAGCTCCGTAAAATCAGCTTCTCACGACTTCTTCATAAATACCTTTCCATTCTCAATCTTAAGTGTATCTCATCAGATTGCTACGATTCTTTTTAAGAAAAATTCTTTCGTTTTGCTTACATGTGGTCTAAATACTACTACGTCTCATCTATCAGGTTTTCATATCCTATATGAGAGCCTATCTACTATAATAAATTCTCTATCATAGTATGAGCTATACATTGACTGTCCACTAATCTGAAATGGCATGGCAAAGAAAAATCTTATAAAAAAAACTATTACTATAATGATAGCTAAGTCCTTTGCAAAATCCTTTACATCATCTATAAACGTACTTTCTTCTGAAGCCATTGAAAGAGTAGATTATGAAATATATTCGCAGACTATTATATGTGAAAAAAACAAAAATCAACAAAAAAAATCCCCATAATACCCCCTCCTATAAGGAAGGGGGCTAGTGGGTGGGGTTATTTATCAGAATCTGTTTTCAACCAATCTGGTATTTTCATACCATCATCCCATAAGTCACTATCAGACTTTGGCGTTTCTTGAGAAGTATTATCTTGAGTTGTTTTTGTATTTTCTTTCTTTTGTTCTCTCGGTTTTGTATCGGTTCAGGTATCTTTCTTCTTTTCTATTGGCTTCTGATTTGTTTTTGGTTTTTGTTCTTGCTTTTCAGAATCTTCACTTGATTTGGTATTCTTATGTTGTGGTTTGTTACTCGGTTTATTATCTGAGTCTTTATTCTTTTTATTATTCTCTTGTTTATTCGCTTCTTGCTTTTTTTCTTCTTTCTTTAAAGGCTCTTTTTTATCATCTTTATTTATAGACTTATTCGTATTTTCTTTTTTCTTTTTTCCATCTTCCTTTCACTTATTTTTTGGAATCTCTTGCTTTTTCTCTTCTTTTTTCTCTTCTTTCTTTATTATTTCTTTTTTAACTTCATTCTTTGGCTCTTCTTTTCCTGTTTCTTTTTTCTCTACATCTTTTTTAACTTCCTTTGCTGGAGATTCCTTTAGGGGCATTTTTTTATCTGTATCTTCTTTTGGAACGTTTATAGCTTGCTCTTTTTTTACTTCCTCTTTCTTTCCATTTTTATTCTCATTTTCTTGTTTTTCGTCACCTCAAAAGCTTGTTTTTAACCAATCTGGAATCTTATCATTTTGTTTTGTTATTTCCTCTTTTGGTGCTGAATCTTCTTTGGTAGTATCATCATTTGAAACAACTTCAGTTTTTTCATCTTCTTTTGAAAAACTTCATTTTAACCAATCCGGAATATCTTTTCCTGATGTATTATCATCTTCCACCTTAGTAATCTCATCAAGGTCTTCATTTTTTGGTAGACCTGATATATCTTCCTTCGGAGTTTCTTCAATTCTATCTTCTTTTTGAGTTTCAGGTTGTTCAACCTCCTGAACCCTTTCTTCTTTCTTTTGTTCTTTAGCGATATTGTTACTTGTTTCTTGAGAATCTATAGAAGTGTCAGATGCCTTGTTTTTATTATCATTTTCAACCACTTCCGGTTTTTCTTCTTCTTTTGTGAAGCTTCCTTTTAACCAATCTGGAACATTTGCATCATCATCTTCAGTACTTCCCTTTTCAGAAGGCTTACTTTTAGTAGAAGGAATTTCTTGTTTTTCTTCTACTTTTTTTTCTTCATTTATAGTATCTGCAGCAGTACTACTTTTTTTCACTTCTTCTACTTTTATATCAGAAGGTGTTTCTGTAATACTATCCTCACTAAAACTTCCCTTGAGCCAATCTGGAACTTCTTCCTTTGCAAATTCTGCTTTTGGTTCTTCAGTAGCTACTTTCTCTATTTTTTCTTCTTTCTTTTGTTCAGGTTTTGATTCTGGTTCAAAAACTTGTTCTGAGGAGCTATCCTCGACTATTTTCTCTGCAACAGACTCAGAAGCTTTCTCCGGTTCTACAGAAATACCTTCCTCTTCATTCATTGATCATAGTATATCCTTGATATCTTCATCCTCAGCTATTATTGGTTTTTCTTGTTTTGATTTTCTTCAAGAAGTTTTTTCTATAATAAAGTCTTGAAATCAAATATTTGGATTTTTGTTTACGAGTCTATAATATATATAATATACAAGAGATATCAGTATAAAAACTCATAATATAATGAATAACCACAGGAATATTGTTTTTATAAGACCAAGCACATCTGCTCCTCACGTATTTTCTTCTATCACTTCTTGTTTTTCTTCTTCAGGAATATTTTGTACTCATCCATAAACAAATGTTTTTAGAATAGCCTTAAAATCCGTTTTTTGTTTATTAGTCATGGTTTTATCAACCGCAACAATTTTTAATATTTGCGTTCAGAGTGTTCTATTTTCATCTATACTACTATTTTCTTTTATAACCTCTAGTTTTGCAATTAGAGAATCATAACAACTCTGTTCACCTAACTCTTCTTCACTTCACTCACAAGAAATTGTTTGAGGAATAAGGTTTTTCAAAGCATTAAATATAATAGATTTTTCACTTTGATCTTCTTGTCATTCTACCAAGAGTGATTCAAGAAGTGTAATCGCATATTCTGCTCCTCCTGGATCAACTTCACTCACATAGTTTTCAAATTCAAGAATAACATTTGTTTTTTCTCTATTATCAAACCATTCTTCTTGAAGTTTCTGAACATACATAAGTGCTTTGAGTTTATGTTCTTTTGGAAGAGAATTCACATAATCCTTGAGTTTTTCTATTTTTACTCTTTCAGAATCTGATATTCCATTAAATTTTATACTTTTTATATCTATCTCTTCATCAATATAGAGTTTTTCTATTTCAAAATCATATGACTCAATGGTTGATCAAGAACCATTTTTAGTGGTTATTCTTACGTTTTGAGATTTTTGTTTACTCAACGGTATCGTAATTACTTCAGAACTCGTTCCTGAGAAAGATCCACTGAGATCAATATCATCGTCTACTCCCCCATTCAAATCAGAATCTTTTTCGATATCAAAATCAAACTCATAGCTTTTTGTAGCTCCACTGTTAGATTTCAAGAATAGGTACACATTTTCTACCTGCTCTAGAGTAATTTTATTTTCTTCAATCAGAGGATCTGAAAATATTACTAAATCTTGTTTCCTTGATAGAATAAAATTTTTGAGGTTCTTTATTACTTTCTTTCTTACTGTTCTTACCTTTGATCATTCTCCTATTTCAAGCTCTACAAAATGAGAACTTTCATTATCAGAATACTGATGTATGAAGGCATCTTTTTTTGATACTTCAGCTCCATCTCATAGGTTCCATTGAATGGTATCATGTCTCCCTGTACTCTTATCAAGAAATATAAACTGGTTCCCAATAGAAATATATGAAAAATCAGGTTTTAATATATTTGCTACCCCAATTGTAATACTCTTCGTACTACTAAATCATTTATACTTTACTTTTACCTTTGAATGCACCTCTCAACTATAAACAAACTTATATGAAGTCGTAGGCGAACTGGTTTCTTTTTCATAGAAACCATCTCCATCTAAATCCCAAGAGTATTTCGCTTTTTTACTTATATCTTGTCAGAGAATATTCTCTGCTGAAGCGGAGAATATAATCTCCTCTCCAATAGTAACTGATTTCTTATTTGAAGTGAGTTGTATTAAAGGAGTATTAATGTTATTTCAAGCAAGGGTAATAAAATACTTTGATCCTGTAATTTCTTCTGATGTAATTCTTGCTTCATTATTATCTTTCATTAAAACAACAAAGTAATAGTTCCCAGTTATTTTTGGAAGAACAAATGTAGTTTCTGCGTCTTTGGTTGCTCTAAAATCTTGTGGTTCAGAATCGAGATCAGTATAATAATACCATAGGTATGATTGTATTACTCCATCCTTGTCTTGTGCTCCAAGAGCGTTCACTTTTACTATAACTGGATCAGAAGAGTTATCTATAACTTTTACATCAATCGCTGAAAGCGTAGGTTTTAGGTTTTCAACCTTTACCCAAATACTACGAGTAGAAGTTCTCCCATTTTTATTACTTTTTACTTTTAATTGAACGGGAAAACATCCGAGTTCATCAAATTTTTTCCTAAAGGTACTACTCGAATAGAAAGTATCTCCATCCAGTTTCCAAGAATATGAAAGTCCGTTACTTTTCCCCGTTATATCAATACTTTCTTCTCATGAGAACTTTATAGAATCAACTCTATCTATTATATAGGCTCCGTTTCATTCACAAGAATCATTTCTAAAAAGTAACTCAGAGTTACTTGGGTTCTTTAATGTAATAAATGCATATGGGCTATCAGATTCTCATACATATACATTCTTTGTAAACGTATTGGTGCGGTCATCTTCATCAACTACTTTCAGTGTCACCGGAAATACTCAAGACTCTTTATATACATGTGATATTTCCTCTTCTCTTCATCACTTTATTTCTCCATCTCCAAAATCCCACTCGTAGAACTTTGCTTCTGGTGAATCTGCATTAAAATCTATTCTTTGTTCTCTTTGAATTACTCTTGGGAAGGCAAAGAACTCTACCGAGAGTATAGAGTCTACTCTTACTTTATCTTTTTTTTGTACCGTAATTCCATCTGGATCTGTTACTTCTAGTACTACACTATGGTCTCATATAGAATCAAATGTGTAGTATCAAGTAGATCAGTTGTAGTTTGCATTATCAAGCTGTACTCTTTGTCCGTTTATAACCCAAGAGAATTTTAATTTTCCTTCATCTGAAAAATCTGGATCAAAAGATTTTGTTGCATCGAGTAAAACCATATTTGGTTTACTTTTAAGCGGTATAGTTGATTTGAAGTATGCTTCAGGTGCTCTCGAATTTATATGAATTATAAGGGTATCTATATCAGGAATATTACTTGATGGCTCTCTTACTATAAGTCTCAGATTATACTTTCATTTCTTTGTAAAAGCATAGGTAAATAAACTTCCAGTTTTTCTGAAAATAATTTCATCCTGTTCTATATCTATTACTTCCCAAGAATAAGTCAGGTTATCATCATTAATTTGGTTTTCTGCAGAGAAGGTAAATTTATCTCCTAAAAATCATTCTTCTAGGTTTGATTTAATCGTTGCGATTGGATCGTGTACTACGATATCAAATATTCTTTCTGTAGTTTTTCATTCATTGGTTCTCAATTTCAATTTTACTCTGTATTCTCATTCCCCGTTATAGACTATTCTTTCTATATTTGGAGCTCATGTATACTCTTTTTTTATTCCATTCCCAAATTCCCATTCAGTTTTGAGAAACTTACTTCCTGAAGTTGGAGTAGAAGAAGTTGCATCAAATAACAACCCATAGTTTGCTTCCTCTGGAGTAAACTTGAGTTCATCTTTTTGTCTGAGAGAGAGTCCATTTACTTTAATAATAACAGAAGCTACTTTTTCTTTTACTTTTATATCTGCTCTTGATCTGAAAGGCAAGACATCTGTATATCCTCCTGCATTCTTATGGTTCGATACCACATCAAGAAATACAGAAAAATTTCATTCTTCTTTAAAGGTATAGTGGAGAGATGGTCATTTACTATTCGAAAGAATTTTTCTTTTTCCACCTACGTCCATCCACCATATATAATTGTGTGTTGGTATCTTTGTTCCGGTTGGGTCTTTTACATTTCCTCTGAAAGTTACTGTTAAAGGTGCATTCCCTGTATCTGGAAATGCTTCTACTTTCCCTGTTATTTTCTCTATCTGCATATTTTCGAGATATGCCTGTATATCACTAATAATAGCGGTATAGTTTCCTTCGTTATCCGGATATTTCACCCCTCTTTCTATTGAAGTTTTGATTTTATTATAAACGTTTTTATTCGTAAGGTTATCAGGAAGATAGTTATACCCCTGCTTTGCAATATCGAGTATCTTGAGAGCTATATCTTTATCTACGCTCCCCTCTATCTCAAACTTACTTCTCAATTCAAAAAATTGTTCCGTGATTCTATATCTGTATTCATTAAACGTATTGAGGTCTACGGTCGTCAGCTTCGTAAAACCGGTATCATCCTCTGCCGAAAAGGCAATGTTTGGTGTTGGTACTAGGAATAGAGAGAGTATCAATGTAATTATAGTTCTTTTTAGCATGTCTGTTATTTACAAAATAGTTTCCTTACTTCTTTATAAATAATATCACAAAAAGTCCACTAGGACAAAAAATGGAAGTATGAAAAGTTAGTTTTTATATTGACATATTATATAAATTAATCATAATATAATTATGATTTTATCCTCTTATTCTTTTAAAAACACTTTAGAAGTAAGAACTGTGATAGTTTCAAAATTGTTTATTAAAATTTTCCGTTAACTTTTTTTAAAATAAATATGTCACAAATAATATTCAAATATAAAATAGAATGTCCTGCTGAAGATACATTTTCTATAGAAATACCTGAAACAGCAAGAATACTAACCGTTCAAACTCAAAATGAACAACCATATATTTGGGCTCTAGTAAGTAGAAAAAAAGAAAATAAAAAAGTATATAGAACCTTTCGTATTGCTGGAACTGGCCATATTATTAATGAAAAAATCTCAGAATATATTGGAACATTTCAATTAGAAAATGGTGGGTTAGTGTTTCATTTATTTGAAATTGAAAAAGAATAACAAGCACTTTAAAAGACTATCTCTTCACAGAGATAGTCTTTTTATATACTAAATATACTCTTTTTTGAAAAAAGATTTGCAATCATAAAAAATTAATTATAATAAAGTTCGAAATATAGTTGTTTAATAAGCTCTATTTCACTTATTTTATTTTACCATTTAACAATATACACATGGATTTAAATAAGGCACAGGTAATAGGAAATATAACTCAAGATTTAGAGTTAAAACAGACCCCTAACGGTCAAAATGTAGTGAGTTTTTCAATTGCAACGAATAGAAGTTGGACAGACGCAAGCGGTATGAGACAAGAACAAACAGAGTTTCATAATGTAGTTCTTTGGGGAAAACTAGCTGAAATAGCTGGTCAATATGCAGGAAAATGAAAAAAAGTATATATAGAAGGAAGACTTCAAACAAGAAACTGGGAAGCACAAGATGGAACGAAAAGATATAGAACAGAAATTGTTGGTGAAAATCTCATATTATTATGAGCGAAGGGAGAATCTACTGAATGATACACTCCACCAGCTGGTCAGAGTACTAATAATGCTCCTGCTGTGAAATCCTCTACTCCGAAAAAAGAAGAAGAAATCTCTGTTGAAGATATACCATTTTAATAAACTAGATTCTAAAGTATCCTTTACAAAAGTAAGAGGGTACTTTTTTATTATAAATACTTTTCGTATAAGATATATACGTGAAAATTTGAAAAAAAAGAAGAGTTGTTTATTATAATGGTAGTCTGTTTACCATTATAAAGTAATAAAAACTATGAAAACGCAATCATATATAAAAATATTCCTCTCTGTTATCATTACTATATCAATCTCCTACTGAGTTATATATGCTTGGAATTGACTTACAGCAAGTGATGGAGACACTCTCGACTACACAAAATGGAATGAACTTTTTGGAATCGTAGATAGTAATAGTGGAAAACTTGTATGAGTTTGAAATATTAATGGAAGTGTAACCGTAAATAAAAATCTTAATATTTGAGAGGACTGAAGTGGCTCAGACGGTTCGATTGAAATTATCAGTGATAATGACAACCATTCATATATTGATTTTAGGGGTACTGGAAACGAAGCTACAGACTTTCAAGGACGTATAGCATATGAAGATGGAACTTGACTTGGTCTTCACGTTGCAGCAAGTACAACTCCAACTATGTTTATTAAAGAAGATGGAAATGTGGGAATTGGTATTACCAATCCAGCAAACTTTAAATTTAGTGTTGTTTGAGATGGTGGAGCTTCATGACACTCAGCAACTTTTAAAACAACAGAGGCATATACATATATGAACCTTGCTTCGAACCTCTATAATTATTATCTCACTACGAGAGATAATGGAGACTTTGCAATTCACCGTCCGGGAGTTGGAGATAGACTTACTATTACTGGAAACGGAACGGTAACGTGAACCTATGGAACCTATCACACCGCATCAGATAGAAGACTCAAAGAAGAAATAGAAACGATACAAGACCCACTTACAAAAGTACTATGACTCAGATGAGTTACCTACAAATGGAAAGATGGTCATGATAATCACTCAAGACAAATGTGAGTGATAGCTCAAGAAGTAGAAGAGTTTGTCCCTGAGGCAGTACATACTGTTGACGATGATATACAAACAAAATCAGTTGAACATGAACAACTTATATGACTCCTCATAGAAGCAATAAAAGAACAGCAAAAACAAATCGAAGCATTAAAAAAAGAGATTTCTGAATAGAAATCTCTTTTTTAGTATTATATATTCTCTACCCTATACTTCTCTCATAACTCATCAATAATAAAAATATTCACTATTCCCTCACTCTCAGAAGTATAAATATACGCTACATCTACCAATGATTCTAATAATATTCTTTTTTCTTTTGAAATAGGACTATAAAAAACTACTAAACTCCTATAACTATCACCTGAAAGGAGAGCATTGAATCATAAATCTTCTAGCTTCTTATCCTCATCATTCTTGATAATTCATATATATCAATATTGCAGAGTCTTCTCATCGATATAATATACAAAATCTTTAAAGAAATGAACATATTCTATTGTATCTTCTAGAATACTATAAACATATATTCCAACAGACGTTTTAAAGAGAAACTCTCCCGTATCTTTTCATTCTTTTACATATTCAACCTCAACGTTTAATGGTATAGTTGTAATTTTTTTACTCTTCAGGTTATATAAAAACTTATCTTTTCAAAGACTGAGATAGAGATAACCCTGATTATTTATAATAGTCTGTACATCAATCTCTGATGATTCTACCATCGGAAAATCTCATAAATATTCATTATCAAGAAATACATCCAGTTTATTATTGTTTTCGAGAAATTTAATATTTTCAGATGTTCAAAGAGTTTTATAGAAATAAGAGTTATTTTTTTCTTTTATCTCTTCTATTTTCCCTATACTTGAAATGTTATCAATTGTATCAACACCCTCTTGTATGACTAACTTTGGTTGGTCTTCAAGTTCTTTCGCAGCTTGAATATCTTCCTGACGCTCTACCTCTTTTTGGTGCTGCCCAGGTATATATTTGAGGTGATAATATATATATCCAGCTCAAATGAATCATAGAATAATTAATATACCTAAAAATCTGTTACTCATAAGAAATAGTCAGAAAAATAATTAGATTCATCTTACCTTTTTTTGCACCCTTTGTAAAGTAAAAAAACTATCTAATTTTGACATTTCATTTATTTTTATAATAATAAATATATCTTTACCCTTCTAATCTTAATATTTTTCATGGAAGCAATAAAAAAAGATCCTATTACTCCAGCAGTTAACTCAAATAAAAACACTATCAATACATCGAACCAGGTACACAATATTATAGATGGAAAAAAAATAGCACAAGAAATATATGATGAAATAAAAGATGAAGTAATAGCGCTAGAGGGTAAACCTACTATGGCTGCTATACTGGTATGAGACAGCCCTTCAAGTAAAGTATATATTGCCCAAAAAGAAAAATGGGCACAATACACAGGAATCAACTTTCAACTTACCAAACTCGAAGAAAAAATAAAAGAAGAAGAGCTTATTAGAGAAATAGAAAGATTGAATACAGATGAAAATATAAACGGTTACATCGTACAACTTCCCCTTCCAAAGCATATCAGTGAAAATAATATTATCCAAGCTATTGATCCAAGAAAAGATATAGATGGCTTCCATCCCGTCAATCAAGGAAATATTGTAGTGTGAGATTATTCTCTTTTCGTCCCTTGTACTCCTGGAGGAATTATGGAAATATTTAAAAGGAAGAATATAGAACTGAAATGAAAAATAGTAACCGTTATAGGAACCAGCAATATAGTATGAAAACCTATTGCGAACCTACTGACGAATGCTCATGCAACGGTAACCAGCTGTAATAGTAAAACAAGCAAAGAATTCTTAAAAGCAAGAACAAAGGAATCAGATATTATAGTGGTAGCGGCAGGAGTCCCAAAGCTCCTTACTGCTAATATGATTGGTGAAAAAACCGTTATCATAGACGTATGAATTACCAGAATGGAAGATGGCAGTCTTTCTGGGGATGCAGACTTTGATAATATTGTATCTCAAGGAAACCTTATCACACCTGTTCCTGGATGAGTATGAAGACTGACTGTTGCTATGCTCATGCAAAATACTTTGAAAGCTTATAAAGCTCAAAATAAAAAGAATTTGTTACAATAAACAAGTTCTTTTTATTTCATATAAACAAACGAATTTGATCTTTTCAAAGGATATCATTCAAAATATTCCTGTATTTCTCAGCAATTTCTTCTTACCACACACTCTCATACCGTTCCTCTTTTTCTAAATCCATTTTTTTCAAAAGATGCTCCTGCCTTTTCATTACTCGTAATAAGAAATAATTTCTTTCACTTATTGTATGCTATATTTTCTGCTGTATCTAAAATCATTCAACCAAGACCAGTTCCAATATACGATGACCACATACATTCTACTAGCATATGGTGGTTTCAAACTTCCGTTAAACTAAATCATCATAATATCGTATTCTTTACTGAAACTACTGTATGACTCTTCATTATATTCTCTAGTTCTTCTCAAGACCTAGACCTAAATATTTTTTCATGCACATACTGATTAAATATTTCATAAAACATTAATCTATCCTTTAATGATCAATGAGATAATTGAGAATCATCAATAAACATAGTTCCTTTCCCTCTCCAGTCATTTATTTCATCATATAAACCTTTTCACATAGTGAGTACTACTTTGGGTACTCTATTCAAAATTAACTGTATTTCTTCTAATTTTTTTACCATTCCTCCATCTACTGTTATATGTGGATCTATCCCTGATAATATGTTCTCTATATTTGATTTGAGTATAACTGATACGAGTTCTCATTTTTTATTCAGAAGTCCAGGCTGATCAGATAGAAATAATACTTCATTCAGTTTATCACTAAAGTGTTTTACCATATAGGTCACTATTTCATCAGCATTAATATTTACATAATGACCATTTGCATTTCACACAAATCATATCAGGTTAATAGCACGATTAAAATCTACTCCTGTAATTTCTTTTATTTTTCATACTTCGCCGTACTTCCATATATCTCTATAGTCACATTTTATATCTTCTGGTGCTAGAATTTTTTTATCTATTGCCACTAAATAACGAGATTTTAGAAGGAAATATAGCTCCTCATATGCAGGCATGACCCCATATTCTAAAACATCCTGACTGGTAACTCATACTCCCTCTACCTTGACTCTCAGTTGTTTTGAATATTCATTCCAATGCAAATCAATAGTGATTCATCATCCGTATGCTAAAATAACTTTTACACCATTTCTTAAAAGTTGTTCTATGTTTGCAAAAGTTTCTTCATTGAATTCTTTCCCACTCATTTTTATGAGAAGAGTCTTTCAGTGATATTGCTTTATATATGATGGTTCCTTAAACTGATGCATACAAATAAATAATATATAATCTAGTATTAGTTATATGTGTTTATTAAAAATAGTCAATGTTTTATGTATTTCTATAAAAAATAACAAAAAATTTTGACATATGAAAGTTTTTTAATAAGATAAAGCAGCAATGTAAATACTGAATCGTGCGGGTATAGCTCAATTGGCTAGAGCATCTGCCTTCCAAGCAGAGGGTTGTGAGTTCGAGTCTCATTACCCGCTCCATTATTTACAAAGCTAAGATGAGAACTTGGTTTCTGAGAGCTTTGAAACAAAAGAAGTTTCCAGACTCTCTGAAATCAGGTTCTTTTCTCATTACGGGAACTGGCGCAATTGGCTAGCGCACACGCTTTGGGAGCGTGGGGTTGTGAGTTCGAGTCTCGCGTTCCCGACCATTTTTAAAATTAGAAATAAAAAAACTAGAATTATCTTAGGATATTCTAGTTTTTTTATTATTTTAAATACATTAGGAATGAGTAATGTAATTATGGTGTATTGTAAAATGCATCTAAATTTAACTCAGTTTTACTATTTTTTTCATCAATGAGTATTATCTTATCTAGAAATACTTTAGCTTCTTCTTCTCTTCATAAATTCACTAAGATTAGCCCCTTGAGTTCTATTAAGTCGTAATATCCCCCACTTACCTCTAATCATTTATTTGTATAATACAATGCTTTCTCTAAATTCTCCAAATCTCTATAGCAATAACCTAGTCTAACATAAACATCTTCATCAACACCATCTGCGTTTATATGTCTTAAATAATTCTCAATTGCTTTAAACTGATTATTTTTAAAATAGTGATGATTTCCTATTTTTTTAGATTTACGTTGTCTTCTTCCTATACTCATAAGCTATAATTTTATATATTATCATGTTCTATGGTAATTACTTTTAATAAATAGTCAATAATATTTCATGTAATTTTATGGTTTCCAAAAAAATAGAAAAATGTCTATTTATAGCTACCCATCACTATTTATATTTTAGGGTTAACCCACCCCCCCCTAACCCCCTCCCTAGTAAGGAGGGGGAATAATAAGAAATTTTACCACGTATTCAAAATAAATCACAAAACATACTCCCTTCCCTAAAATTTTTGGGAAACATTAATTTTTAATAGAATCTATTTTATTTCAAGCTAACATATTCTTCCCCTCCTCAATCTCAGTTCTAATCCTATTTACTATGCTCGACCATTTTAAAACATAACCAAAAAACACCTTTCATTTGGTGTTTTTTTGGTTATGTTTTACATTATTTAACTAATATTCTCATTCCATTATAAATACATGATACATCTGAGTCTATACAAAAGTCTACGTCTCACGAAAAGTCTCACTTTTTTATTGCTTTAGCAGAAAATATTATTTTATTTTCTGCTTGCATATTCAAATCATTTTTAAACTCAAAAACACGCATTCAGAAATTATCATATTCTGTTACAATACTAGGATTTATTTTTTTTATTAATATACCTTCAAGAAGGTCATTATCAATATCTATAGAATTTAATTTATGATCAACTTTATCAATATTAGTTATAGAGAATTCAATATCAAAACTATCATTTAACATTACTTCCCTAGGGTATTGTTTACTGATACTAATATGATCTTCATTAATTACCGTTGAGACGGAAAAATACATTATTGTAATAAAAATGGTTATATAAAATAAACCTCATCATAATATCCCCCACCCTAATGCTTTAAATCAACTTTTATATTTTTTATCTGGATTTTCTTCTGACCATTTTTTCACTTGTTTTTTTTGGAGTAACATAAAAACTAACCATAAAAATCAAATATGAATACTAGATACATCTGGGAAAATAAATATTATAAGATATGTTAATATAATAGTTATTCCAAAACCGAATAACAAAACATATTTTGCATATTCATTTCATAAATTTTTTAAAGATATATACTAAAAATGTTTAATAAACTTAGTATGGTTACTATCTAATAATCTGAACTGTGTTATTAAGCAAATTTGTTAATTTTTCTTTAAAAATAGTATTAAATTTACTACAAGTATTATTAATTTT